>WBZP01000024.1_pt1 | contig 197776 bp, 189 predicted proteins | sample 5204301 | NCBI WGS metagenome assembly WBZP01 (sample SAMN12412401, study PRJNA552823) | activated sludge metagenome | isolation source: activated sludge from nitrification reactor of wastewater treatment plant... | place: USA: Pennsylvania | collected 2017
TGTCGCTGCCGGCCACACCCGTTGCAAGTCCGGGTTGGCGCTCGATACGGCTCGGTACTACTTTCTGGGGGTGATCTCTTCAGTTCTCGGCGCCGTCGCGCGCTGGATCGTCCCCTGCCTGACTCTGGGGGCCGTCGCTGCTCTCGGTGTGACCACCGTTCCGGTGCAGGCGCCGGCGGTGCGCCTGGCCGACGAGGTCAACCCGCTGGCCGGTCGGCCGTTCTACGTCGACCCGATCTCGAAGGCCATGGTCGCCGCGCGCAACGACCCGTCGAGCCCGGAGCTCGCCACCATCGCCAACACGCCGCAGGCGTACTGGCTGGACCAGGCATTTCCCGCCGGCACGGTGGCCGGCACGGTGGCCCGGTACACGGGCGCGGCGCAGGCCGCCGGCGCGACACCGGTCCTGACCCTGTACGCCATCCCGCATCGGGACTGCGGAAGTTTCGCGGCCGGCGGGTTCGGGTCGGGCGACGGGTACCGGCAGTGGGTGGACGCGGTCGCGGCCGGCCTGGGCGGCGCGCCGGCGGCGATCATCCTCGAACCGGACGCACTGGCCATGGCCGACTGCCTGTCGGCGGATCAGCGTCAGGAACGCTTCGACCTGATCCGGTACGCGGTGGATGCGCTGACCCGGGATCCGGCGGCCGCGGTGTACGTCGACGCCGGGCACTCGCGCTGGGTGAGCGCCGACGAGATGGCCGCCCGGCTCAACCAGGCCGGTGTCGACCGCGCCCGCGGCTTCAGTCTGAACACCACGAACTATTACTCCACCGATGAGGAGATCGGCTACGGCGAGGCGATCTCGGGACTCACCAACGGAGCCCACTACGTCATCGACACCTCGCGCAACGGCGCCGGGCCGGCACCCGACTCGCCGCTGAGTTGGTGCAACCCCGACGGCCGGGCGCTCGGCACCCCGCCGACGACGGAGACCGCCGGCGCGCACGCCGACGCCTACCTGTGGGTCAAACGGGTCGGTGAATCCGACGGAAGCTGCGGCAGCGGGGACCCGGGGGCCGGCCATTTCGTGAGCCAGTTCGCCATCGACCTGGCCCGCAACGCGGGCGGGTAGCGAGCCCCGGCCTCAGATCAGGTAGACGACGAAGATCGTCGCGAACAGCACCGCCAGCCACGCGTCGGTGGCGTGCCTGAGCCAGCGCGGCGCGCTGCGCACCTCCATGAAGTACCGAATGATCAAGCGGGACTTCACGATTGCGAGTAGCAGAACCAGCGCGGTGATCGGTGCGCTGGGGTGTGCCGTACCGCCGGAATGCGCGGGGGCCAGCCACCACGATCCGATGGTGACGGCGACGAGGACGAGCCACGCCCACGTGGTCGCCCGCTGACCGGTTGTGGTGCTGGTTTTCGGCACGATCACCTCATCACGTAGAAGAGGGCGAAGATGATCACCCACAGCAGATCGACCATGTGCCAGTAGACCGCCCCGGACTCCACGACCGCCGCCCTGCGCCGGCCGGGATTGCGCAGTTCGCGGGCCAGGACGCCCAGCACAATCAGTCCGATGAGCACGTGGATCAGGTGCACGCCGGTGACCACGTAGTAGAACGAATAGAACATCTCGGCGTTGGTGTGGCCGGCGCGCAACTCGGCCGCCCACTCGTAGCCCTTGAGCGCCATGAACATTACGCCGCCGAGGCCACCGCACCAGATGAGCCGAATCGCCCGCCGGGTCTGGCCGGCCCGGGTGGCCGCGACCGCGCCGACGACGAACCATGAACTGGTCAGCAGGATCACGGTGTTGACGACGCCGATGTTGACGTCGAGGTGCTCTTGGGCGGCCAGGAATTCCGGGGCGTGCATGCTCCGGTAGATCATGAACACGATGAAGTAGCCGGCGAAGATGATCATGTCGCCCAGGACCATCACCCACATGTCGATGTCACCGGGGAGGTGGCCGCCGCGTCGATCCGCGGTCCGCGCTGTCAGGGTCATATGACGGGCTCCTGCATTGCGGCCCGTCTGAGCAGGACGATCAGCGCGCCCAGCCAGACCGAGAACACGACGACGGCCAGCCAGAAGGCGATGGAGCCGTTCCAGGCGAACGGGCCCGAGGTGAAGACGAACATCTGGGTCGCGATCACCTCGGTGATGATCTGCCAGATCGACACGTAGGCAAACCATTTGGGGAAGATGCCGTTCTTGTCGTAGAGGATGGCCACCGCCAGGACCAGGTAGGCGGCGGTGAAACAGCCCAATGAGCCGTTGTACGAAAGCATTCCGAGGTCGTAGAGCAGACTGATCAACGCGGGGTCGCGGTCGGGCCGGAAGGCGGCCGTGAGGAAACACACCGTGACCAACAGGAATCCGGGCAGGGCGCCGACGCTCATCCCGCCGATATAGCCGTAGGCGAACACCGAACCCACCGACATCCGCTTCATCTGGTAGCCCACCAGGCCGTTGGTCATCGCCGCCCCGCCGAGCAGCACGAGCAGGACGGTGAACCCGATCTGGATCGTGAGGTGATGGGCGGCGAAGAAAGCCACCTTGTCCGCCGCGGTGACATCCGGCCGCGGGGGCGGCGTGACGCGCGTGAGAACACAGATGATGATGCCGAAGACCGCGTACCAGGCGGGGAAGAACAGGGTCATCAACCAGACGTCGGGTTTGACGCCCTCGGCCGGACGCAGCGAGGCGACGATGCCCCGCCGGGGAGTCAGCACGCTCACGGGATGACCCCGTCGGCGACGGCCTGCCGCTGCAACGTGGTGCGCAGGACGAAGAACATCACGATGACGAACACGGCGAACGCGCCGTTGCGCAACCAGAAGGACAACAGGCCGTCCCACGCCAGCGGCCCGGTGCGGAAGACGGCCGCCCCGGCGGCGGGAACCATTGCGGCAGCGGTGATCAACGAGAAATGCCCCACCCATCGGGGAAAGACCGGATCGGTGCGGTCATCGAAGTAGACCGCCAGCGCCAGCAACACGAACTGGCTCACCACCATGCCCACCGGGGCGATCAGCACGATCCAGGCCAGGTCGTTCAGCAGCATGATCAGGTCGGGACTGCGGTCGGGCCGGAACGCCGCCACCAGAAAGAAGATGTTGGACAGCGCGAAGATGGTGGCGCCGCTGACCACCGCGGTCAGGTAGCAGTACGCGAAGACGTGGCTCTGGTTCTTCATGCGCTTCATCTGCACGACGATCACCATGAAGAACGGCAGGATCAAAATCCCGCAGAGGTTGAAGGTGGCCTGGCTGAAGCGGATCCACGACGTGTGGTCGGCGTAGAAGGACGCCACCTGGTCGGCCGGCATGGTGGGCGACATCGGCGGCCGGAAGCCGGGGAAGGCCACCGCCGCCACCAGGAGCACCAGCCCCACCACCGGGCCGGTCCACAGACTCACCCACTGCGCCTTGATGTTTCCGGCTCGCGGTGTGTCCTGCACTTCCTGGAGAATCTGCACGAACCCGCCTTCCTGCTGACCTGAGTCATGTCCGCCGACACGACGGCACGGCCTCGACGGGGCCGCATTCCGGGAACACTAACTGAGTGAAGTCAGTTTGTGTAGCCTTGGCGGAGACCGGACGCAGGATGCCGAGGGTGAGGGGTGGTGCACGATGCCGAAGGCGGCCCCGCCGAGACCGTCGACCACAGCGAGTCGCACCCGCAATGGGCCGCAGACGCGCGAACGGTTGCTGGGTGCGGCGCTCGCGGAGTTCAAGCGGGCCGGGATGGCCGCGGCGGACACGGCGGCGATCGTGTCGGCCGCCGGGGTCGCGCACGGCACCTTCTTCTTTCACTTCCCCACCAAGGAACACGTCCTGCTGGAACTGGAGAAACGCGAAGAGGACCGCATCGCCGGTGAGCTCAACCGGTTCTTCGCCGGTGCGCACGGCGTGCGCGACACGCTGGCCGAGACCGTGCGGGTGCTGGTGAAACTCGAACGCCGGCTCGGCAGCAGGCTGTTCAAAGACTTTCTGGCGCTGCACTTCTCCACCACCCGACCGCCCTCGGAGGAGTGGACGTTCCATCCGGTGATCGCGGCGGTGATCGAGGAACTCCAGCGCGCCCGCGAACGCGGGGAGATTCCCGCCGACGTCGACGTCATGCACAACGGGGTGTCGTTCCTCGCCGGTCTGTACGCACTGCTGATCACGGTCCCGGCCGCCGAGGACATTCGCGGGCCGGTGATGGACGAGTATGTGACGACCTACATGTACGGTCTGCGGGCGGTCGGCCGCGATGGCGGGACGTGACCGCGCTCGGCCGTCAGGTGTCGTGGCTGTCCACTCGCGTCAACGCCCGGATGATCCAAACGGCGACAACGACTTCGAGCACGCTCAGCGGAATCGCGAACCAGAGCAGGCCGAAGGGCAGCACATTGAGATTCCCGATGGCCACCCACATCATCACGAAACCGGTCAGCCAGGCGATGACGGCGGTTTCGGTGAACGGGAATCGACGGGCGATGAGATAGATGCTGATCGCGAAGAGCAGCGACCACAATCCCCACATCGCGCCGTTGATCGGCCGGTCGGGGAAGGTCAGGCCCAGATCGGTGTAGTGGCGCTGCCACAAGGACGCGAAGAGCAGCTGGTTACGGACGAACTCCGAGACACTGATCCACACAGTTGCCGCCACGACGGGCAGGAGGGCGCGCTTCATCCGTCGCACTATAGGACGTCACCCCGACGACGGTTGTGCCACCGAGGAATCCGGCGCCGCGCCGTCCTGGGTGCCGAGCAACTCACGGACGGCGGTGCGCGAACCGTAGGGCCGCAGCATCCGGCTGGCCGGCCGCGGCCGCACGTTCAGCGGCCACCAGAACCAGCGGCCGAGCATGGCCGCGATCGACGGCGTCATGAACGACCGCACGATCAGGGTGTCGAACAACAGGCCGAGACCGATCGTCGTGCCGATCTGCCCCAGCACCCGCAGATCGCTGAAGATGAAGGACGACATCGTCGCGGCGAACACCAATCCGGCGGCGGTGACGACCCGCCCGGTGCCGGCCATCGCGCGGATGATTCCGGTCCGCAGCCCGGCGTCGAGCTCCTCCTGGAACCGGGAGATCAGGAGCAGGTTGTAGTCGGCGCCCACCGCGAGCAGCAGGATGATCGCCAGCGCCAACACGATCCAGTAGAGCGGTATGCCGAAGATGTACTGCCACACCAGGACCGACAATCCGAACGATGCGCCCAGTGAGAGCACCACCGTACCCACGATCACGACCGCGGCGACCAGGCTGCGGGTGATGAACATCATGATGAGCAGGATGAGGGCCAGCGCGGCCAGCGCGGCGATGATGAGGTCGTACTTCTTGCCGTCCTGAATGTCCTTGTAGGCCGAGGCCGTTCCGGCGACGTAGATCTTGGCGTCCGACAACGGAGTGGCCTTCAGGGCGTCGAAGGCCGAATCGCGCAGGGCGTCGATGTGCGAGATGCCCTCGGTCGAAGCCGGAATGCCCTGGTGGGTGATGATCATCCGGGCGGCCTTGCCGTCGGGGGACATGAACAGCTTGAGCCCGCGTTTGAAGTCGGGGTTGTCGAAGGCCTCCGGCGGCAGATAGAAGGTGTCGTCGTTCTTGGCGGCATCGAAGGCCTGACCCATCGCCGTGGCGTTGCGCAACGCCTCCTCGCTCTGCGCGTTGGTGCCGGAGGTGGTGGCGAAGTTCGACAGGATCAGGTCCCGGTTGCGCTGCTGGATGGCGATCTGCGACGGCAGCAGCGCCAGCAGTTGCGGCTGCAGGGCGTCGAGCTTGTCCAGGCTCGCTGTGATCGTGTTGAACTTGTCGGCGAGTTCGGATATCCCGTCGAGCGAGTCGAAGACCGAACGCAGCGCCGAGCACATGGGAATGTCGAAACAGTGTGGTTCCCAATAGAAGTAGTTCCGTATCGGCCGGAACTGGTCGTCGAAATTGGCGAGCTTGTCACGCAGGTCGGTCACCGTGGCGACGGTGTCGTGGAAGGCCTCGGTCTGTTCGTGGGTGGCGGCGGAACTCTGCTGCTGTAACGCCAGCTGCTGCTCGAGGATGTCGATGGTGTTGCCGATCTCGTCGGCCTGCTTCAACAGATCCTGCGCGCGGTCACGCTGGTAGCTCAGGTTCATGATCTGGCTGGCGCTCTGCGCACTCATCTGGAACGGGATGGAACTGTGGCTGATCGGGGTGCCGAGCGGCCGGGTGATCGACTGCACCAGAGCGATGCCGGGGGTGTGCAGCACCGCTTTGGCGACGCGTTCGAGGATCAGCATGTCGGCGGGGTTGCGCATGTCGTGATCCGATTCGAGCATCAGCAGTTCCGGATTGAGCCGGGCCTCGGAGAAATGCCGCTCGGCCGCGGCATAGCCGATCACGGCCGGCGCGTAGGAGGGCAGATACGGGCGGGCGTCGTAGCTGGTCTTGAATCCGGGCAGCGCCAGCAGGCCGATGAGGGCGATCACGCACGACACGATCAGGATGGGGGCGGGCCACCGCACGATGGCGGTGCCGATCCGCCGCCAACCGGGTGCGCGCACAGCGCGTTTCGGTTCCAGCAGACCGAACCGGCTGGCGATCCACAGGACGGCGGGACCCAGCGTCAGAGCCGCCACCAGTGTCACGAGCACGCCGATGGCGGCGGGGATGCCCAGCGTCTGGAAGTACGGCAGCCGGGTGAAACTCAGACACGCGACCGCGCCGGCGATCGTCAACCCCGACCCCACGATGACGTGCACGGTGCCCCGGAACATGTCGTGGTAGGCGTCTTTTCGCTCCAGCCCGTGGCTGCGGGCCTCCTGGTACCGGCCGACGATGAAGATCGCGTAGTCGGTGCCGGCCGCGATGGCGAGCAGTGTCAACAGATTCGTCGAGTACGTCGACAGCCCGATCAGACCCCAGTGTGCCAGTGCGGCAACGACTCCGCGCGCGGCCGCCAGTTCGACGGCCACGGTGACGAGCATGATCAGCATGGTGGTGATGGATCGGTAGACGACGAGCAGCATCACCGCGATGACCAGGAAGGTGATGCCGGTGACCTTGTGCGTGCCCTGGCTGCCGACCTCGAAGTTGTCGGTGATCAGCGCCGCGGCGCCGGTGACGTAGGCCTTGACCCCCGGCGGTGGTGGGGTGTCCGCCACGATCTTGCGAATCGAATCGACGGACTGGTTGGACAGCGCCGTGCCCTGGTTGCCGCGCAGGTAGATCTGCACCAGCGCGGCCTTGCCGTCCTTGCTCTGGGAGCCGCCGGCCGTCAGCGGATCGCCCCAGAAGTCCTGGACGTGCTCGACGTGCTCGGTGTCCTGCGCGAGGCGCTGCACCAGGGTGTCGTAGTAGTGGTGCGCGGCGTCGCCCAAGGGTTGGTCGCCCTCGAGCACGATCATCGCCGAACTGTCGGAGTCGAATTCGCCGAACACCTGCCCGATGTGTCTCATCGCCTGGATGGACGGTGCGTCGGGGGCGTTCAGTCCGACCGACCGGGCGGCGCCCACCACCTCCAGTTGGGGGGCGACGGTGTTGGTGACGGCCGCGACGGCGACCCAGAGCAGGACGATCGGCACGCACAGGGCGGCGATGAAGCGCGCGGGGCGGGAGCCCTCGACCGCGGTGCGGGTCCCACTCATGCGGTCTTGTCCAGGCAGGCGATGTATCCGTTCACGTTGTCGGTGGACCTCTCGTCGGTGACGATTCCGTTGACGGTGATTCGGCAGCCGATCGAGGCACCGTCGCCCTGGGCGCGCAGGTCCGCGTAGAGCGTGGGGTCATCGGTGGTCAGCAGGTGCGACCACGGCAGGGGAGCATCGTCGGCGCGCTGGGGTTGAGCCTGCTCGTCGAGGTAGTTGATGGTGGCCGTGGTGCCCGGCGGCCCGAACACCTCGAACAGCACGTGCTTGGGGTTGTACCCGGTGTTCTCCAGGGGGTCGGCGCTGGGCCTCGACACCGTGTTGTTGGACCCGAAGATGCCGTGCAACCGGTAGACCGTGAAGCCGACGAGGGCGATCACGACGATCGCCACGACCAGCGTCCAGCTTCTTCTGAGCAGACGACCGACCGAAAACCGCTTCACCCGAAAGCCTTTCGCCGTCCGGCCGACCCGGGCCCCGGCGCGTGGATCAACACCGCCGACGCGACCCGTAATGCCCTGAATGCCATTGAAACGGTACGGTACCGTACGGGGTGAGGCAACCGCCGGCGGGTGGCCCGGCGTGCATCGCGCTCGGCAGCGGTTCCCGGAATTGAGGTGGGCACGTGACGGCATGCGGGTCGGATTCGAAGTGGACCGCGCGGGAAATCGAGCTCCTTTCGGTGACGCTGGAACTGCTGCGGCAGCACGGATACGACCGGTTGACGGTGGAAGCCGTCGCGACCCACGCCAAGGCGAGCAAGGCCACGATGTACCGGCGTTGGCCCTCGAAGGCAGACCTCGTCCTGGCGGCCGTCACCGAGGGCACCCGGAGTTCGGTGCTGCCGCCGCACACCGGCTCGCTGCGGGGTGACCTGCTCGAGTTCGGCTGCGCGGTCAGCCGGCAGTCCTGCGAACACGCGAGCACGATGCGCGCGGTTCTCAACGAGATGTCTCACCACCCCGCATTGCGCGCGGCCATGCAGGAGGAGTTCGTCCACCAACGCAAACAGGCCATCGACACCATCTTTGCCGAAGCGGTGGAACGTGGTGAGATCGATGCGGACGCGGTGAGTGACGACATCTACGACCTGCTACCCGGGTACCTGGTGTTCCGGTCGGTGGTCTCCGGGCGACCCCCGACGGAGAAGACGGTCCGCACACTGGTGGACGACGTGCTGTTGCCCAGTCTGACGGCCGCCTCGAGGGCGGCAACGTGACGGAGGATTGAATCATGAAGATCGGTATCGTCATCGGATCCATCCGGGAAGGCCGCAACGGCAAGGCGATCGGCGACTGGGTCGCCGCCCAGGCCGCCGCCCGCTCCGATGCCGAGTTCGACCTCATCGATCTCAAGGAATTCGAACTGCCGCTGATGGCGTCGGCCACGCTGCCGGCGATGGCGGACCGGAAATACGAATCGGCGAACGTGACGCGCTGGAGCCGGGCCATCGACGGATGCGACGGGTTCGTTTTCGTCACGCCCGAGTACAACCACGGCGTGCCCGGCGCACTGAAGAACGCCGTCGACAGCCTCGGACCCGAATGGGTCGGCAAGACAATCGGTTTCGTCTCCTACGGCGCCGACAACGGCATCCGGTCGGTGGAGCAGTGGCGCCAGATCGTCGCCAACTTCCAGATGCTCGACGTCCGTGCCCAGGTGTCGGTCTCGGTGTTCGCCGAGTTCGGCAAGGACGGCTTCGCACCGACCGCACGTCGTGCCGCCGAACTGACCACGCTGCTCGACCAGTTGGTGGCGCTGACGCAACAGATCACCCGGTGACCGCCACCGAAACGTTCAGCGTCGACGGCGTCGGCGGGGTCCGGATTGTCGCCGACCGCCGGGGCGATCCGGGTGCCCGGGCCGTGGTGTTCCTGCACGGGGGCGGACAGACCCGCCGCTCGTGGGGGCGGGCGGCCGGCGCCGTCGCACAGTGCGGGTGGCAGGCGGTCACGGTGGATTTCCGTGGTCACGGCGAATCCGGCTGGGCCGGGGACGGCGACTACAGCCTGGCCAGCTTCGCCGGCGACGTCCTGACCGTGCTGGGGGAACTGCCGCCGCAACCGGTGCTGGTCGGGGCGTCGCTCGGCGGCTTCACCTCGATGCTGCTCGCCGGTGAACTGGCACCGGGCAGCGCCGGCGGCGTCGTGCTGGTCGACATCGTGCCGGACATGGACCCGATGGGCGCCACCCGGGTGCACAACTTCATGAACGACCGGATGCAGTCGGGATTCGCAACTCTCGACGAGGTTGCCGACGCGATCCACAAGTACAACCCGAACCGGGCCCGGCCCACGGATCTGGAGGGCCTGCGGAACAACCTGCGCCACCGCGACGGCCGCTGGTACTGGCACTGGGACCCCGCGTTCATCGATGGCACCGCGACCTACCCGCCGATCGAGGTGATCCAGGTGGACAGGATGCACGCCGCGGTCGACGCACTCGCGGCGCGGGGTGTCCCGATGCTTCTGGTCCGCGGCCAGATGAGCGACCTGGTCACCGAGGAGCGCGCCGCGGCGTTCCTGGCGCGTTATCCGCGGACGGATTTCGTCGACGTCAGCGGCGCCGGGCACATGGTGGCCGGTGATCGCAACGACCATTTCGCCGCCGCGGTGGTCGGCTTCCTGGACCGGTGCGGGGTCACCTGAGTTGGGTACCATCGCGCCCGTGCCCCGACCCCGCGCCCTGCTCGCCGCCGTCTGCTGCCTCGCCGTGCTGCCGTCCGCACCCGCCGCGGCGGTGGTGGACGCACCGGGTGCGCTGACGATGAACGGCGCTCAGCGAACCTATCTTCTGCACATTCCGCCCGGGGATCGCCCGAACGGACTCGTGATCAACCTGCACGGTGCGGGCATGACGGGCGGAGGGCAGGCCGCTGCCACCAACTACAACGCCGTCGCCGACCAGTTCGGTCTGGCCGTGGTGTATCCCGACGGAATCGACATGAGTTGGGCGGACGGGCGGGGAGCCTCGACGCCCGACCGGACCGGAATCGACGACGTGGGTTTCCTGGTGGCGCTTGCCAATCAGATCACCCACGACTACGCGATCCCGCCGGGCCGGGTTTTCGCGACGGGCATGTCGGCCGGCGCCTTCATGGCCGAACGGCTGGCGTGCCAGCGGGCCGACGTCGTCTCGGCGATCGCCGCCGTCGCGGGGACGCTGGGCTCGGGAGTTCCGTGCGGTCCGTCTCGGCCGGTGTCCGTTCTGCAGGTGCACGGCACCGCGGACCCCGTCGTGCCGTTCAACGGCGGGCCGATGGTCGGCCGCGGCGGACCCAGTGACGTGGTCGCGGCACCGGCCATGGCCGACCGCTGGCGTGCGATGAACGGCTGTCCGGGACCTGTCGCGGACGCGCTTCCCCCCGCCGGCGACGGCACCGATGTGCGGTTGCTGACCTCCGCGGGATGCGGTGCCGGCACCGAGGTGCGGTTGGTCGAGGTCGACGGCGGCGGTCACACCTGGCCCGGCGGTGCCGCCGTGCCGGCCGCGGGTCCGACCACCCGTGCGTTCGACGCCTCCCATGCCAGCGCACAGTTCTTCGCCGACCACGGCCGCTGATTCAGGCCAGCGCGGCCAGCGCAACCGCCGGATCGTAACCGCCGAACCCGTCCAGGTCGCCGTCCCGCAGCCGGTTCACCCAGCCCGGGTCGGCCAGCAGCGCGCGTCCGATCGCGACGATGTCGAATTCGCCGGCGTCGAACTGTTCGATCAGGCGATCCACGGATGCCGGACGGATCACCTCGCCCCGCTTCTCGCTGCGGAACTGGGTCTCCAGCCCGACGGATCCGACCGTGATGACGGGCAGCCCGGTGACTTTCCGGGTCCAGCCGGCCAGGCTCAGCCGAGGATCGTGGTCGGGGAACGCCGGCACGAAGTGCCTGCGCGTCGATGGATGCAGCACGTCCACCCCGGCCGCGACCAGCGGGGTGAGGAGGTCGCGCAGCCGGGCCGGATCGTCGGCGATCGAAGCCGTGTAGTCGAGGCCTTTCCACTGGGAGAAGCGGAACACGATCGGGTAGTCCGGGCCCACGGCGCCGCGCACCGCGGCCACCACCTCCGCGGGGAAGCGGGTCCGTTCGGCAAGTGATCCGCCGTAGCCGTCCCCCCGAAGATTGGTTCTCTCCCAAAGGAATTCGTCGAGCAGGTAGCCGTGGGCACCGTGCAGTTCGATGGCGTCGAAGCCGACATCGCGGGCGGTGGCCGCGGCGACCGCGTACATGTCGGCGATCTGTGGAAGCTCACCGTGGTCGAGCGCGCGTCCCTTCGGCCGGCCGAGGCCGTCGCGGCCCGACGGGCTGACCGGCACGACGCCGTCGGCGTCGTCGCGTTCGGCGCCCTGGTGCCACAACTGCGCGGCGATCGTGCCGCCCGCACCGTGGACCGCGTCGACGACACGCCCCCAGCCGGTCAGCACGTCGGCACGATCACCGGCCAGCGTCGGGATGGACGACGGGTATCCGGCGGCGGGATCCGGCAGGCGGATGGCCTCGGTGATGATCAACCCGACTCCACCCGCGGCGCGGCGCCGGTAGTACTCGGCGACGTCGGGGCCCGGTACTCCGCCGGGTGAGGCCTGCCGGGTCATCGGTGCCATCGCGAAGCGGTTGGGCATCGTCAGCGATCGGACGGACAGCGGCCGGAACAGGTCCTCGAGTGCCATGAATGCTTGCAACGCGCGCGTCGGCACCCCGATTCCCGCCCGGCCACGGGCGTACGCTGCCTGGATGGCCGGGTATGGCTACTTGGAATCGGATTGGCGCCGAGAGGCGTTGCGGACCAACTTCTGGCTTACCCCGACTCTCCTGATCCTTTGTGCGCTGGTTCTTTTCGGTATCACGTTCAACATCGACCATGCGGTGTACGCGGGCCGGCTGGAACTGCCGGCGTGGATCCTCAGTGGCACCGCCGATGCCGCCCGGATCATCCTGGCGACCATCGCCGGGGCGATCATCACCGTCGTCGGCGTCGTGTTCTCGATCACCATCGTGGCGCTGACGATGGCGTCGACCCAATTCGGTCCGCGAATGTTGCGCAACTTCCTGCGGGATCTGGGGACGCAGCTGACCCTGGGCGCGTTCGTCGCGACCTTCTGTTATGCGGTGATCACGCTGGTGTCCGTGGGTGGCGGCCCGCAGGGCGCTTTCGTCCCGCATCTTTCGGTCACCACCGCCTTGGTACTGACCCTTGTCGATGTCGGTGTGCTGATCTACTTCCTCAACCACGTCGCGTCGATGATCCAGTTGCCGGTGGTCATCGCCGGCGTCGCCACCACGTTGGCGGACGAGATCGCCGCCCAGGACACGTCCGGTGACCGCGACTCCGGGCCGCAGCGCGGGCCGTCGTACGAAGACCTGATGGTGCGGTTGGAGAGTGCGGGCGCCGAGATCCGGACTCCGCACAGCGGATACCTGCAGGTCCTCCGGCACGAGTCCTTGCTGAAGATGGCTGCTGCCAACGACGCCGTCTTGTACCTGCTCTATCGACCCGGCCACTTCATGGTCACCGGCCAGGCGATGGCGAAGGTATGGCCGCCGGGGGCCGCTGCGAACATCGAGCGGAATCTGGGTCGCGGTCAGGTGACCGGCCCGTACCGCACTCTCGCGCAGGATATTTCGTTCGGTTTCGACCAGCTGGTCGAGATCGCCCTGCGGGCCCTGTCACCGGCGGTCAACGACACCTTCACCGCACTGACCTGTATCGACTGGCTCGGTGAGTGCCTGTGCCGGATCTCGACGTCCTGGCGGCCGCAACGTGTTCGCCGGGATGCCGGCGGCCACATCCGGGTCATCGCGCTCGAACCGGACTTCGATCGCCTCGTGGGGCGGTCGTTCGAGAAGATCCGGCAAGCGAGCGAGGGCATGCCCGCTGTGATGATCCGGCAGTTGGACGCCTTGGCCAAGGTCATCGACCAAACCCCCGACCCGCGGCGCCGCGCGACACTGCGGGCGGAGGCCGACCGTATCCAGCGTGCCAACCTGCGTTCGGTGCCAGAGCTCTCGGACCAACAGGACGTGACCCGCAGATATGCGGCCGTCTTGTGGCTGCTCGGTGACGAATTGCCGTCGGCCTAGACGGTTCGCGGCACCGTGCTCACCGCTCGCGCAGCGGCGGGCCCAACCCAGCACGCACCGCGCGGGTCATCTCATCGGCCAGCACCTCGTCGGCGCCGGATTCGATCCCGTCGAGCACCTGCCGGATGACGTCGGCGGGATCTGATTTGGGGGCGTCGGAGAAGGAAGCCATGTCGGTGTCGACCAGCCCGACGTACACGCCGACGACTTGCACACCGCGCGCGGACAATTCGGCGCGCATCGCGCCGGTGGCGTTCCACAGCGCCGCCTTCGACACCCCGTAACTGCCGCCCACGGGCAGCCAGGCGAGGACCGAGGACACGTTGACGATCGCGCCCGAGCGCTCCGCGATCCCGTCGGCAAAGGCCGCGGCCATCGCCAGCGGGCCGAACAGGTTGGTCTCCAGCTCTTCTCGCAGCGGCGCGGTGTCGGCGGCGAGCACCGAGGCGCCCCGGGCGATGCCGGCGTTGTTGATCAGCACGCCGACGTCACCGGCGGCCGCCGCGGCTGCGGCCACGGATCCGGCGTCGGTGACATCGAGTGCCAGCGGGACCACCCGGGGATCCGCCACGTCGATCCGCAGCGGATCCCGCGCGGCGGCGTACACCTTGGCGGCCCCACGGTCGAGCAGCTGGCCGATGTACGCGCGGCCCATGCCGCGGTTGGCCCCGGTTACGAGCACGGTCTGTCCGGCGATCGCCGTCACGGCTGCCTCCTATTGGTACACCGATCGGTTTACTCAATGGAGCGTAGCAACTCCGGGCGGATTGGTAAACCCATCGGTATACTTATCGCCGTGACCAGCCAGCGCGACGAACCGGCCGCCGAGGTCAAAGGCGGCCGCGGCGCCCGCAAACGCATCCTCGATGCCGCCGCCGACCTGTTCTACCGCGAAGGCATCAACGCCACCGGCGTCGATCGGCTCGCCGGCGCCGCCTCCGTCTCCAAACGGACTCTCTACCAACACTTTCCGAGTAAGTCCGCGGTGGTCGAGGAGTATCTGCGGATGCTTCAGGACCGCATCGCCGACCCGGTCAACCCCAGGCCGCGGGATGTCGACCGCAGCCCCCGCGCCCGTCTGCTCGCGCTCTTCGATCGCCGGCTGCCCCCCGGCCAGATGCGTGGCTGTCCCTTCCACAACGCGGCCGTCGAGGCGGCCGAGGCCCTGCCCGAAGTGCAGCACATCGTCCACGAGCAGAAGCGGCAGTACATCGACGGAATAATTGCGCTGGCCACCGCGGCCGGGGCGGAGAATCCGCGGCTGCTCGGTCATCAACTGGCCGTCCTCTACGAGGGCGCGGCGGCGCTGGCCACCTCACTGGACGATCCGGAGCCCTGGGCGTACGCGCGCAAGGCGGCGCAGACGCTCATCGACGCCGCATCGAGCTGACTCCACACCGATCACTCGGCCGCTAGTCTGGTGAACCATGAGCCCGACCGTTTCGCGCCGCGAAGCGCTCAAGTACACGCTGCTGGCACCGGCCGTGGCCGGGCTGGGCAGCTGGGCCGCGACGGCCACCGCACCGGACGCCGGTGCCGACGGCATGCGGCTGATCGACTTCGCCGAGCGGCTGGTTCAGCCGGCCCAGATCAAGGCGGCCGGTTTCGACGGCGCCCTGGTCTACGTCTCCGAACTGCGTCCGGGCGCCACCTTCGACTTCAAGCCCGTGACTCGCGAATTCACCGACGGCATGCGCGCCGAGGGCCTGCACATCGTCAGCTGCTACCAGTACGGCAAACCCGGCTGGGTGAATTCGCCGTCGGACTTCACCCGCGGCTTTGACGGCGGTGTCGCCGACGCCCGGACCGCGCTGCGGCTGCACGGTGCCGCCGGTGGACCCGGCAGCGCCCCGATCTTCTTCAGCGTCGACGAACCGATCGACGCAAAGACCTGGAACAGCTTGGCCGTCAACTGGTTTCGCGGGATCAACTCGGTGCTGGGCGCCGACCGGACCGGGGTCTACGGTAGCAACCTGGTGTGCGGTTGGGCCGGCGAAGACGGGGTGATCGGTCACTCCACGACGCCCGGGAAGCGGTGGGCCTGGCAGACCAAGGCGTGGTCGGGCGGCGCGCTGGAGCCGACCGCGGTGCTCTACCAGACCGAGGTGGTCACGGCGTCGGATCCGGGCGCGATGATCGACGGCGTGCACGTCGACGTGGACAACGTGCTGGCCGCCGACTTCGGCCAGTGGGACCTGGCCCGCTGACCGGTCGCGTCAAACACCCACGCGTACCAGGGATTTGATCGCCCGCCGGTCATCCATCGCCGCGTAGGCCGCCGCGATGCCGGACAGGTCGGTCTCGAAGTCGAACACCTTGCCGGGACTGATCGAGCCGTCGAGAACGTCGGTCAGCAACGCGGGCAGATATGCGCGTACCGGCGCCGGGCCGCCGTGGATGCCGACATTGCGGCCGAAGATGGCGCCCGCGGAAATCCGGACGCCATGTGGCAATCCCACGTTGCCGACCATCGCCCCGGCACGGCAGGCGCTCAGGGCGGTCTGCACGGACTGGTCGGTGCCCACACATTCCAGCGCCGCGTCGACACCGACACCGCCGGTGAGTTCCCGGACGGCCGCGACGGCATCCTCGCCGCGGGCCGCCACGATGTCGGTGGCGCCGAACCGGCGCGCCAGTTCCTGCCGTGCGGCGTGCCGGCTGAGCATGATGATGCGTTGGGCGCCCAGCTGTTTGGCGGCGATCACCGCGCACAGGCCCACCGCGCCGTCACCCACCACGGCCACCGTGTCCCCCTTGGTGACCTCGGCGCTGACCGCGGCGTGGTAGCCGGTTCCCATCACATCGGACAGGCTCAGCAGCGACGCAAGTACGTCGGGTGAGTAGTCGGCGGGCTGCCCGGGAACGGTGACCAGCGTTCCGTCGGCCAGCGGGACCCGCACCAGCTCGCCCTGGCCACCGTCGCCGTTGCTGGGGAAGAATCCGCCCTGGGAGCAGGCGGTGGTCATCCCGACCCGGCAGTTCGGGCAGGTGCCGTCGCTGAACGCGAACGGCGCGATGACGAAGTCGCCCGGCTTCACGGTGGAAACGTCGTCGCCGGTGGCTTCGACGACGCCGATGAATTCGTGTCCGATCGGATCGCCGACCGTGAACGGCGACTCCCCGCGGTAGTACCACAGGTCCGAGCCGCACACGCAGGCCAGCACGACTCGCACCACCGCATCGGTGGGATGTCGCAGCGCCGGGTCCGGGCGGTCGGTGAGGCTGATCTTGCCCACACCCTCAAAGATTGCCGCTTTCATGGTGGTTCCTTTTCTTGGGGTGCCTCCAGACAACTACGTCCACGCCGACTCAGGGAGTGCCTGGCTATCGGGGGCTTGGCAGTACCTCCCAGGACCTACGCGTGTTCGGTCGCCAGGTTCTCCTGGCTGGCAGCCCAGGAGGCGAGCAGCTTGAGGGCATCAGCGGTCGGTGTCCCGGCCGCCGCGGTGTAGATGTTGAGCTGGAGGCCGGGTTCGGCGGGGAGTTCGAGGGCCTCGAAGTCGAGATCGAGTTGTCCGACTACGGGGTGGCGCAACCGTTTTCGCCCGGTGCGGTGAAACCGCACGTCCTGGGAGGCCCAGCGCTGACGGAACAGTTCGCTGCGGGTGAACAGCTCGCCCACCAGTGCGATGAGGTCCTCGTCGTACGGGTCGCGACCGGCCTCCAGCCGCAGCATGGCGGCCGCATCGCGGGCGATCTGGTCGTAGTCGACGAAAAACCGCTCGGCGGCTTCGGCATTGAGATAGACGAACCGGGTGGTGTTGGCGGGCCGGCGCGGGTCGGCCTGCAGCACGGGCGAGTACAACGCGCGGGCCAGTTGGTTCATCGCGAGGACGTCGTGGCGGCCGTTGCGGATCCAGGCCGGGGCGTCGGTGATCGCGTCGAGCACCTGCTGCAGCGCCGGGCGGACGGTCCCGGGGGTCTTGCGTTTTCGGCGGGCGCCGTGGGAACCGGACTGTCGCGCCAGCGCGAACAGGTGGTCGCGCTCGGCGTCGTCGAGCTGCAGCGCCGACGCCAACGACTCCAGCACGCTCTCCGACGCGCCGGCGAGACTGCCGCGTTCCATGCGGACGTAGTAGTCGACCGAGACGCCCGCAAGCAGGGCGACCTCTTCGCGGCGCAGCCCCTGGACGCGGCGGTTGCCGCCGTAGGCGGGCAGCCCGGCCCGTTCCGGGGTGATGCGGGCGCGCCGGGAACTCAGGAACTCGCGGATCTCGTTGCGCAGGTCCATCGTCGACATGCTGCCACGGTATGCGCGCTCGATCCCGGCCGACAGGTACTGCCGGTGCCCGGTTCGCGGTCGCCGTCAGCAGGGGTCGCCGGGCGGGGTGAAGTAGGGCACGCCTTCGACGGTGTAGCAGGGGATTTCACCCGGAACGTAGGGGACGTGGGCGGCGGCGATGGCCGTGCCGACGGCGATGTCACCGGCGATGTCGGTGCAGCCGTTCACCGAGAAGTGGCGTCCGCCGGCCCCCGCGCAGACGTCGGCGCCCGCCACCGGGGATGCGGCGAGGGCGGCAATGGCCGTAGTGAACGTTGCCGCGGCGGACAATGCCGTGGCCGACAACGTGATTGCCGTGCGTTTCTTCATGGTTCTCCTTGTCGACCGGATGCTGCCTGCGTCGTGATGGTACGGCTCAGGGGTATGCGGTGTGGGCGCAATGGATGTGACCCTCGGCGCGGAACGCGTCTCCGGACGCATCGCCGACGCCGGGCCACCCCCGGACCGGCGGCGCGGCGGCCCGTATACCGTTCAGGCATGACTGAGGTTTCGGTGATCACCGGTGGTGCGGGCGGTATGGGAGTGGCCACGGCGAAGGTCGTGGGCCGAGACCGCCCGGTGGTCCTGTGCGACGTCAGGCAGGACCGTCTCGACGCCGCCGTCGCGGCATTGACGGCGCTCGGCATCACGGCCACCGCCGTCAATGCCGACGTGAGCGACCGGGCGGCGGTGGACCGGCTGTTCGACACCGCGGCCGCCCTCGGGACGGTGGTTTCGGTGATCCACACCGCGGGCGTCAGTCCGAGCATGGGCGCCGCCGACTACGTCATGAGGACCAACGCGGTGGGCACCGTGAACGTCGACGAAGCGTTCTACCGCACCGCTTCCGACGGCGCCGCCATCGTCAACGTGGCGTCGATGGCGGCCTACATCCTGCCGGAGGAGTTCATGCCGGCGGCGCAGTTCCCGCTGGCGCTGCAGGACGAGGACCAATTCATGGCCGAGATGCTCAAGGTGTGCGAGATGGCCCCCGAAGGGGCGCGTTCGGGCCTCGCGTACGCGGTCAGCAAGGGCTTCGTCCGGTGGTACAGCTCATCGCAGGCCGAGCGGTTCAACAGCCGGGGGCTGCGGATCGTATCGGTGTCTCCCGGCTCCGTGGACACCGAGATGGGCCGGCTCGAGGAGAACGCCGGGGCCGGCGCCCTGGTGGCCGACGCCGCCGTCCCGCGCTGGGGCAAACCCGAGGAGATGGCCGACCTGCTGGCGTTCTGCGTCAGCGCCAAGGCCGGCTACCTCACCGGCACCGACATCCTCAACGACGGCGGCGTGGTCGCCTCGATACGGGAACGCGCCCGGGTCGCGGCCGAGAAGGCCTGACCTCAGCGTTGCAGGGGACTGTAGAACACCAGCCCGTTGCCCTTGTTGTCGTACACCACCGCGCGACGCTCGTGCGCGTCGTCGTACGGGCCCTTGACGATGCCGCCGCCGGCCTCCTCGATCGCCTTGGCCGCCGCATCGACGTCGGCGGTCTTGATCCCCACGACCACCTGGCCGGGGATCGGGTGGTCCACGTCGGTGGCCAGCGCGAGGGTGATCGGCCCGCCGTCGAGCGCGGCGAAGTGGGCGCCGTCGCGGAACTTCAGCGCCATCCCGAGGGTGTCGCTGTAGAACCCGATCGATTCATCCAGGTTGTCCGTCGACAGGATGACCATCTTCACTTCGAGCCCACTCATGAATGTTCCTTCTCCCTCTCGCCGGTGTTGGCCGGGTATCAGCATGCCAGTCGCCGTCGGTGGCCCATAGTGCCAAAGGCACTCAGTCAGGGGACCGCAACTACGGTTGACCGGTGACCATCACCTACGACGCCGCCCTGCGGGACCGGTTTGCGACGCACCTGGCGGCCCACCGGCGCCGCACGGTGACCGACCCGTCGAAGCGCCACGCCGCGGTCGCGGTGGTGCTGGTCGATTCGGAACTGGGCGAGGACCGGGTGGATCCGGCTCCCGTGGACGACTGGATCGCCGGCCGTCGGATGGAGCCGGGTCTGGACGGCCGGATGGTGGGCGTCTCCGGCGGCGCCGCATTCCTGTTGTGCCGCAGGGCCTCTCGACTCAGAGCCCATTCGGCGCAGTGGGCACTGCCGGGTGGCCGACTGGATCCCGGCGAGACCGCCGTCGATGCGGCGCTGCGCGAGTTGTCCGAAGAGGTCGGCGTCGAACTGCCGCGGTCCGATGTGCTCGGGTTGCTGGACGATTACCCGACCCGGTCGGGATACGTGATCACCCCGGTGGTGATCTGGGGTGGCGGCCGCCTCGATCTGCGGCCCGCGCCCGAGGAGGTGGTGGCCGTGTATCGGGTGGGACTGCACCAGTTGCAGCGCACCGACTCGCCGCGCTTCGTCACGATCCCGGAGAGCCCGCGCCCGGTGGTTCAGGTCCCGCTGGGCAACGACCTGATCCACGCGCCGACGGGCGCGGTGCTGCTGCAACTGCGCTGGCTGGGTCTGGAGGGCCGGCCCGATCCCGTCGACGAACTCGAACAGCCGGTGTTCGCGTGGCAATGATCATCGGGGCAGGGCGCCGCTGCTGAACCCGTCCTCCAGCGCGGTGAGGAACATCTTCCAGAACTCGGGAAAGTGCACCCCGGCGCGGCGCGGCAACGGATCTGCGGTGACCCGCTGTCCCCACCGGCCGCGGAAGCCGGCGGTGCCGTCGTCGGACGGCCACCACACCTGGGCGCCGCGGTCGACGATGAAGTCGTAGTGCCGGCCGTCGGCCGCCTGGATGCCCTGGCCGCACTCCCACTTCACCAGTCCGCTCGTCACCCCGTCGACCGCCAGATCGTTGGGCCGCACGGTCGTTCCCGCACCCGGCGTCACCGGCGCGGCATCCGGGTTGGGCGTATCGGCGGTCGGCGGCGTATCGGCGGCGCCGAAGGGCTTCGCCGTGTGCACGACGGCCTCGATCAGGCCCGCGATGTAGCCGAGCGCCAGTGCGTGCAGGATCCCGCCGATCACGGTCTTCACGATCGCGATCAGGGTGGCCTCCTCGCCGGTGCTCAGCCCACCCGGCGGTGCCGGCGGGGGTGGGATCGCGCTCGGGGTGTCGAACTTGCCGCAGCCGAACGGCGTCGTGGCATCGTCGTACGGCGCCACCTCGTGATCACCGGCAACGGTGTACATGCTGTGGGAACCGCGGGCCACGTAGAACCGCGGATGGTCGCCCACCACATCCGGCTGGACGGTGGTCGTCGTCGAACCAGCGCGCCAGGGTTCCACCTTCATCGCGACGCGGCCGTCGGCGTCAAAGGCGTAGGGCCGGTACGTCTCGGCGCCGTCCTTGCGCACCGGGGCGGGACGGGTCCCGGTGATTCCGAAGAACTTCGGGGTGTAGTTCTCGGCAGCCGTGGTGCCGTCACCTTCCAGCAGCAGCGCGATGCACTGCCAGTCCCCGGCGTGGCAGGCCAGTTCTTTCGCCTCGACGTTGGGGCAGCCGTTCTGGTCCACCGACTCCTCGTGCGCCGGGTAGAACAGGTAGTAGCAGAGCAGCGCGGGGTTCTTGATGTTCGTCACGGTCTGGCTCAACGCGGGGGCCGGCACGGTCGCCGCCAGCCGGGCGAGCCTCGCACTGTCGAAAACCTCTGCGTGGTACCAGAACCGGCTGTCTTTGAGGCTGCCCCGGTACGCGTCGAAGATCGCCTTGCGATCGGCGTACAGGTTGGTGTTGCCCGCCGCGGTGTCGGGCTCGTGGCCCTGGTCCGCGTTCTTCCATCCGCCGAGTTCCAGGAACCGCTCCCGGGTGGCGTCGGCGACGATGAAGTTGGCGGTGCCGAGGAACTTGCCCGGCTCGCCCGGAACGGCCGACAACGTGCCGGCCTTGGCCAAAGGCGTTGCGCCCCATGATGCCTGGGCGTCAAAAGGCGCGGTGGCGGCCCACAGGGCGGCGTTCTCCACATACCGTTTGGCGTTCACCGGGACGAAGGATTCGCCCGGATGCAGATGCAGTATCGGTTCGAAGCGCCGGATCAGGTCTTCGGACGGATTACCGGTCGACGTCGGCGTGCCGGTGGTGGCCGGTTTGCCCTTGATGCTCAGTGCCACCGCGGCCGCGCTGATGTTCCCCGTCCACGACCACGAGCACGAGTTTGCGCCGATGGCGCCTTCTTCGGTCTGCAGCGCCAGGCTTCGAGCGAGCAATTGGGTCGGGGTTTGTTCGTGGATCTCGGTGAGCCCGGCGCCGGGCGATACCGCATGGGCCTGACCGTCCGATGGAGCCAGGATGACAGCGCCGACGGTTCGGTCGCGGGTCGCGTCGATCGGGGGTGCCGACGTGGTGAGCTTCGTGTCCGTGGCGGTGCTGGTTCTGCTCAATCCGATTGCCCCCGCACCATTGACCCCGCTGGTGTCCACGTCGGCGTACTCGAAGACGGACCACGCGCAGCTGTCCTGAACCTGATCGGCGAAGTCGATCACCAGGGTGCTGCGGGTGGGTGCGGCGCCCAGGGCCCTAAAACAGGTCAGCCGGATGTCGTTGTCGGAGGTCAGTACGGACGTGACCGGCTCCCAGGTCAGACCGCAGCCGCTGACGGCCGGGGTGGCCAGGGTGCCGAAGCTCAAGGGGCCCCGCAGGTTCGCCACGAACACGAGCACCAGCGCGGACGGCGACGGTTGGATCTGCGCGGTGGTGACCTGAGCGATGTTGTCCGTCGAACTTCCGGTGGTCAGTTTGTTCGCCATGGTTCAGGCCTCCCCGCCGCGGAGCATCCGGGTGAACGCCGGATCGCAATCCAGTGACGGCGTGTGTCCCACCAGGTCCTGAAAACATCGGTCGTTGACCAGCGTTCGGAAAGCGGCGCTGTTCTCCACGTCGACACCGTTGGCGCGCAGGGTGTCTCGAAGTCCCATCAGCACGGGGCCGATCTCGGCGAGGTGGCCCCGCGACCACAGCCGGCCGTAGTCGGCCAGCGCCTGGGCGAAGGCCTGCCGGGCCGCCGCACTGCCGGCCAGCCCGGGTGCCAGCGCGGTGGTGGGGATGTCGTCGAGGAGCCGGGTGATGCGACCGAGACATTCCGGATCGCGCGCCGCGAGATCGTCGAGCACCCGGCGGAACTCACGGCCCCACTGCACCCAGCAGTCCGTGACGCCGGCTTTCACGATGCGGTCGGTGAAATCGCCGTTGATCCGGTGCGGATTGAGCCGCCAGATCTTGACGTCGTCGATCAGTCCCTCGAACCCCAGCAAGCTGCCCGCCTCGTTGCCGATCGTCACGGTCGGCACGGTCTTGACCGGCTGCAGTGGCCGGTCCGTCCAGACCCGCACGACCGACCCGTTGAGGGCCAGTTGCACCGTGGACAGGCCGTCATGCACGACCGTGGCCGTGGTCCACTCGCGGGGGTCGACGCCGGCGTCGGCGAACCGGACCTCGAATCGCTGGAAGCCCGACGTCGTCCGGAAGCTGAAGTCGATGACGTCACCGTTGAACAGCGCGCCGAAGAAGTTCTTCTCGCCGGTGAACAGGCGCCCGGCCGCCTTGTCCACCTCGGCCCTGAACACCACCTCGGCGCGGAAGGCGCCCAGGTGATCCCAGCCGCGGGTGGGGGTCACGCTGATCGCCTTGCGGCGGAAGAAACGAACGGCCCCCGAGCCGGCGGCGGATCCGTCCAGCAGGAAGTCCGACGGATCGAGACCGACGCCGGCGCCGGGACTCCCGCGGCCGGGGGAGTGGTCGAAGATCACTCCCGGGGTGCCGCTGTAGGTGTGGTGCAGTATCAGTTCCCACGGCTCGAGCACGTCGCCCCCTCAGCGTCGCCCCCACCCGTCCCGATTATCACCGCTGATGGGGTCGCCGCGTACGGTTTCCGGTGAACGCTTGACGGCATATCATCGGCCGTCGAGTCTCGGGAACCTAACGATCGGGTGGCTTCTTGACTACGGATGCCGTGTGAACCCGTGAAAACCACTGTGGCGATGGTGAACTGGTGCCCGATGATCAAGATCGGTTCGGCCGTGTACCCAGCGCGCCGCCTGCTGCTGGCGGGCGCGGCATCCCTTGCGCTGCTCGGTGCCCTGGATGTGATGGGGCCGCCCGCGTTCGCGGAGGCGCCGTCATCCGACGGCAACGGCTACATCGATTCGACCGCCCGCTGTGTGTCACCGGATGTCGCCGTCGTTTTCGGCAGCACCGCGTCGTCGCGCATCGCGATCTGCCGGGACAGTGCCGGCGCATACGAGTACCGCGGTGTCCGGGTGCGGGACGGCGCCAAACTCATTGCACCCGCATCACTTACGAGCAAGGGGTTCGTCGCCGAGTCCGACGGCGGCACCTACACCGTCAGCGCGAGCGCGCTGGAAGTCACCTACGGCGGCACGGTGCTCCGTGACGAGCCGATGGTGGACTTCCACGGCACGGTGCCAGCCGCGTCGGCGTCCGCGTCGACGGCACCAGGGACGAGCTCGGCGGCCACCGCCACGGCGACGGTCACCGCCACCGCTACCGCCACGCCCGCGCCGGTGACCCCGGTCAAACCGCTGCCGGCCGAGGTCGGCGGAAGCGCGGCGAATACCGGCTGACCGTCAGCCGATCCGGATCAGCTTCTTGTTGACGAACTCGTCGATGCCGAACCGGCCGAGTTCGCGGCCGAACCCGGAGCGTTTGACCCCGCCGAACGGCAACTCGACGCCGTCGGCGCCGACCACGTTGACGAACACCATGCCGGCGTCGATCTTGTCGGCGACCCGCTCGGCCTGGGCGGCATCGGTGGTGAACACGTAGGACCCCAGGCCGAACGGGATGTCGTTGGCCAGTCGGACCGCCTCGTCCTCGTCGGCCACCTTGTAGACGGTGGCCACCGGGCCGAACAGTTCCTCCTTGGCCGACGGCAGGTCCGGATCGACACCGGTCAGCACCCCGGGCGGGAAGTGGGCGCCCGTTCGTTCGCCGTCGGTGACCAGGGTGGCGCCGTCGGCGACCAGTTGGTCGACCTGCGACCCGAGCCGCTCGGCGGCCGCGAGTGACGACAGGGGCGCCAGGCCGTCGCCGGTCTCCAGGACCTTCTTGGTGAACTTGTCGAGGAACTCGTCGTAGACGTCGGCCGCCACGATGAACCGCTTGGCCGCGTTGCAGGCCTGTCCGGCGTTCTCGAACCGGCCGGCGATCGCGGCCTCCACCGTCTCGTCGAGGTTGTCGGAACTGAGCAGGATGAACGGATCCGAGCCGCCGAGTTCGAGCACCACCTTCTTCAGGTTGCGGCCGGCGATCTCGGCCACCGCCGCCCCGGCCCGTTCCGAGCCCGTCAGCGAAACCCCTTGCACGCGTGGGTCGGCGATGGCCGCGGCGATCTGCTCGTTGGTGGCGTAGACGTTGACGTAGGCGCCCGCCGGGTAGCCGGCGTCGTCGAAGATCTGCTGGATCGCCGCCGCCGACTCCGGGCACTGCGGGGCGTGCTTGAGCACGATGGTGTTGCCGAGCGTCAGGTTCGGTCCGGCGAAGCGCGCCACCTGGTAGTAGGGGTAGTTCCACGGCATGATGCCCAGCAGCACGCCGACCGGGCCCCGCTTGATCACCGCGCTGCCCTCGCCGTCGAGCAGCGTGATCGGCTCGTCGGCCAGGAACTTCTCGGCGTTGTCGGCGTAGTACTCGTAGATCGCGGCGCTGAACTCGACCTCACCGACGGCCTGGTCGAGGGCCTTGCCCATCTCGCGCTGGATGATCGCGGCGAGTTCGTCCTTGCGTTCGTTGTGCAGGGCGGCGACCTTGCGGATCAACTCCACCCGGTCGGCCAGCGTGGAGGTCTTCGACCACTCCCGGTAGGCCGTGGCCGCCGCGGCCAGGGCCTGTTCCATCTGCTCGCCGGTGGCGGTCGGGTACTCCTTGACCACCTGGCCGGTCGCCGGGTCGACCACTGCGTACAGACTCATGTTCACGTTCCTTCTCGTGTTTGCGTCCCCTGTGGGAACACTATTCGCTCAGGTGCCGCAGAACGTCCGGTAATCCCCGAACTCCTCGGGTGCCGGCTGGGCGTAGCGGTCGAGTCCGGGTCGCTCCTGAAACGGGTCGGTGATCGCGGCAAGGAGTGCGCGCAGCGGTTCCAGATCGGCGCTGCCCGCGGCCGCCAGCGCCGCCTCCACGAGGTGGTTGCGCGGGATGTAGACGGGGTTGACCCGATCCATGGCATCGGCGTCCGGGTGCAGTGCGTGCCACCGGTCCAGCCAGGCGTCAAACCCGGCGAGGTCGACAAAGAGCCCACGCGCGGGCTCGGCATCACCGCGCGCGGCGTGCGCCAGGGCCCGGAAGAACGACGTCCAGTCCACCCGGCTCTGCTGTAGCAGTGCCAGCAGGTCGTCGACCAGATCGGACGAAACCGGTTCGGCCAGACCGAGTTTGGCCCGCATTCCGTCCGACCAGGCGGCGCTGTAGTCGGTGCGGAAGCCGGCGAGGGCGGCCAGGGCGAGCTCGACGGCACGCTCGGTGTCCGCATCGATCAACGGCAGCAGCGTCTCGCCGAACCGGGCCAGGTTCCATTCGGCGGCGACCGGCTGATTACCGTATGCGTACCGGCCCCACTGGTCGATCGAACTGAACACCGTCGCCGGGTCGAAGGCCTCCATGAACGCGCATGGGCCGTAGTCGATGGTCTCCCCGGAGATGGTCATGTTGTCGGTGTTCATCACGCCGTGCACGAAGCCGATCAGCATCCAGCGCGCCACCAGCGCCGCCTGCGCGGCCACCACCGAGCTCAGCAGGGCCAGGTAGGGGTTGTCCGCCTCGGCGGCCGCGGGATGGTGCCGGGCGATCGCATAGTCGGCCAGCCGGCGCAGCAGATCGGTGTCGCCGCGGGCGGCCACGTACTGGAAGGTGCCCACCCGCAGGTGGCTGGCGGCCACCCGGGTCAGTACCGCCCCGGGCTGCGGGGTGTCGCGGAACACCGGCCGGCCCGTCGCGACGACGGCCAGCGCCCGCGTCGTCGGCACCCCCAGGGCGTGCATGCCCTCGCTGACGATGTACTCCCGCAGCATCGGGCCGACCGCGGCCAGGCCGTCGCCGCCGCGGGCGAACGGGGTCGCCCCGGACCCCTTGAGGTGCAGATCCCGCGGCACGCCGTCCGGGCCGGCCAGCTCGCCCAGCAGCAGGGCCCGCCCGTCACCCAACCGCGGGACGAAGCCGCCGAACTGGTGCCCGGCGTAGGCCTGCGCCACCGGGGTGGCCGCCTCCGGGACCAGGTTGCCCAGCAGGAACCGCAGGCCGTCGGGGGTCCGCAACCACTCGGGGCGCAGTCCGAGTTCGGCGGCCAGCGCGTCGTTGAGCACCAGGAGCAGGGGTTCGTCGGCGTTCTCGGCCTGCCAGGGCACCGCCAGCTCGGGAAACTCGCGGGCGAACCGACTGCCCAGGTCGACGGCCACCGGGGTGCTCATGGTTCCAGGCTACGGAGTGCGGGGGGTTGCGGCGCCGGGCCGCGAGCGACAGATCGGCCCTGAGTTCGAAAAGCGCCCGACTTGTCGATAGCGTGTGTCCGAGAATTGCGATGTCGGGACCCCATTCGTCACCGCCCCTGACAACCCGCCCGGTGCCGTGCGGATCAGCATCGCGGATCGCGGCGCACCAGCGCCGGACGAGGAACGCCAAGGAGATCTCGTGACCCTCAATACCGTCGCGTTCGAGCTTGTTCCCCCGAACGTCGAGCGGGGCCGTGCGCAGGCCGTCGAAGAGGCCCACAAGGTGCTTGAATGCGCCTCGGCGGTCGGGCTCGAAGGCGTCATCCGGCACGTGATGATGCCGAGCATGATCGAGGAGGACGGCGACCGGCCCGTCGAGATGAAGCCCAAGCTGGACGTGCTGGATTTCTGGTCGATCATCAAACCGGAACTGCCGGGCATCAACGGCCTGTGCACGCAGGTCACCGCGTTTCTCGACGAGGATGCGTTGCGGGTGCGGCTCACCGAGCTCGGCGATTCCGGGATCGAGGGCATCGCGTTCGTCGGGGTGCCGCGCACCATGAACGACGGCGAGGGCTCGGGCGTGGCCCCCACCGACGCGCTGTCGATCTTCGACCAGGTGGTGCCCAACCGGGGTGCGATCCTGATCCCGACCCGTGAGGGTGAACAGGGCCGGTTCAACTTCAAGTGCGACCGGGGCGCCACCTACGGCATGACCCAGCTGCTGTACTCCGACGCGATCGTCGGGTTCCTGACGGAGTTCGCCGCCGGCACCGAACACCGGCCCGAGATCCTGCTGTCGTTCGGCTTCGTGCCGGGCGTGGAGACCAAGGTGGGCCTGATCAACTGGCTCATCCAGGATCCGGGCAATGCGGCCGTGGCCGCCGAGCAGGAGTTCGTGGCCACCCTGGCGGCCGCCGAGCCGATCCGTCGCCGCCAGTTGACGCTCGACCTGTACAAGAGGGTCATCGACGGCGTCGCCGAGCTGGGCTTCCCGCTCAGCATCCACCTGGAGGCGGCCTACGGCACCAACAAGGCCGCGTTCGACACCTTCGCCGAACTCCTCGCCTACTGGTCGCCCAGCTAACTACGCCGAGACGTACGAATGGGCGGAGAAGATCGAGAGGATCGCGCCGGTTCGTCGGTTTCGGCGGAACAGGTGCGCGCGCTGCGCACCCGACTGGACGGACTGACCATCCGCGACGCCGCCCGGCTGGGCCGGCGCCTGAAGGACCGGAATGCGGATCCGGGCCGGCTGGCCGAGCAGTTCGCGGCCGCCGAAGCGCTCGTCGCGGCCCGCAGTGCCGCCATCCCCACCATTACCTACCCCGATCTGCCGGTCAGTGCGCACCGCGACGAGCTGGCCGCGGCGATAGGCGCCCACCAGGTGGTGGTCGTCGCGGGCGAGACCGGGTCGGGCAAGACGACCCAGCTGCCCAAGATCTGCCTCGAACTGGGCCGCGGCATCCGCGGCACCATCGGGCATACCCAGCCGCGCCGGCTCGCCGCGCGCACCGTGGCGCAGCGCATTGCCGACGAGCTGCACACCCCGCTGGGTGGGGCGATCGGCTACACCGTCCGGTTCACCGATCAGGCGAGCGATCGCACCCTGGTCAAGCTGATGACCGACGGCATCCTGCTCGCCGAGATCCAGCGCGACCGCCGGCTGCTGCGCTACGACACCCTGATTCTCGACGAGGCGCACGAGCGCAGCCTCAACATCGACTTCCTGCTCGGCTATCTGCGTGAACTGCTGCCGCGGCGGCCCGATCTGAAGGTCATCGTCACCTCGGCGACCATCGAACCGGAACGCTTCAGCGCGCACTTCGGTGGCGCGCCCATCGTCGAAGTGTCAGGGCGCACCTATCCCGTCGAGATCCGTTACCGCCCTTTGGAAGTCCCGGTCGTCGCCTCGGGTCCGGATGATCCCGACGATCCGGACCGAGAAGTCATCCGCACCGAATTGCGCGATCAGACCGAGGCCATCGTCGACGCCGTGGCCGAATTGGAGGCCGAGCCACCGGGCGACGTGCTGGTCTTCCTGTCCGGGGAACGCGAGATCCGCGACACCGCCGAAGCGCTTAGCGGTCTGGTCGGGCCGACCGAGGTGCTGCCGCTCTACGCCCGACTGCCCACCGCCGAACAGCACAAGATCTTCGCGCCCCACACCCGACGTCGAATTGTGTTGGCCACCAACGTCGCCGAGACGTCGCTGACGGTGCCGGGTATCCGTTATGTCGTGGACCCGGGCACCGCGCGGATCTCCCGCTACAGCCGGCGCACCAAGGTCCAGCGGCTGCCGATCGAGCCGATCTCCCAGGCGTCGGCCGCGCAACGGGCCGGCCGGTCGGGCCGCACCGCCCCCGGCGTGTGCATCCGGCTGTACTCCCAGGCCGATTTCGAATCCCGGCCCCGCTTCACCGATCCGGAGATCCTGCGCACCAATCTCGCGGCGGTCATCCTGCAGATGGCCGCACTGGGACTCGGTGACGTCGAACGGTTTCCCTTCCTGGACCCGCCGGACAACCGCAGCATCCGCGACGGCGTCCAACTCCTGCAGGAACTCGGTGCGTTCGACCGGGCCGGTGCCCTCACCGATGTCGGGCGGCGGCTGGCGCAACTGCCGCTGGATCCGCGACTCGGCCGGATGATCCTGGCCGCGGACACCGAGGGCTGCGTCCGGGAGATCCTGGTGCTGGCGGCGGCCTTGTCGATTCCCGACCCGCGGGAACGGCCCGCCGACCGGGAGGAGGCCGCTCGCCAGAAGCACGCCCGGTTCGCCGACGAACACTCCGACTTCGTGTCCTACCTGAATCTGTGGAACCATCTGCGCGAACAGCGGAACCAGCTCTCCGGCAATGCCTTTCGGCGGATGTGCCGCGACGATTTCCTGCACTACCTGCGGATTCGGGAATGGCAGGACCTGGTGGGTCAGCTGCGGAGCATCGCCCGGGATCTGGGTATCACCGAGCAGGACGAGCCGGCCGACCCGGCCCGGGTGCATGCGGCGCTCACCGCCGGGCTGCTCTCCCATATCGGGCTGCGCGACGGCGACACCCGGGACTACAGCGGCGCCCGCAACGCGAAGTTCGTCCTGGCGCCGGGATCGGTGCTCACCAAACGCCCGCCGCAGTGGATCGTGGTGGCCGACCTGGTCGAGACCAGCCGCTTGTACGGGCGCATCGCGGCGCGCATCGACCCGGAGTCCGTCGAGCGGGTCGCGGGCCACCTGGTGCAGCGCAGCTACAGCGAACCGCACTGGGACGCCAAGCGTGCGGCGGCGATGGCCTTCGAAAAGGTGACGCTCTACGGCCTGCCGCTGATCCCGCGACGGCGGGTGGGCTACGCCTCGGTGGATCCGGTCGCGGCCCGCGAGCTGTTCATCCGGCACGCCCTGGTCGACGGGGAGTGGCAGACCCGGCACCACTTCTTCCGCGACAATGCCAGGCTGCGTTCGGAATTGGCCGAGATGGAGGAGCGCGCCCGCCGACGCGACCTGCTGGTGACCGACGACGACGTCTACGGGCTCTACGACGCGCGCATCCCCGCCGAGGTGGTGTCGGCCCGGCACTTCGACGGATGGTGGCGCAAACAGCGACACGTGACGCCGGATCTGCTGACGTTCACCCGCGACGATCTGCTGCGCTCCGAGGACGACGACGAGCATCCCGACACCTGGCGCTCCGGTGACCTCTCCCTGCCGCTGTCCTACCGGTTCGAGCCGGGAGCCGCCGACGACGGTGTGACGGTGCACGTGCCGGTGGAGGTGCTGGCCCGACTCGGCGGCGACGCGTTCGCCTGGCAGGTGCCCGCGCTGCGCGAGGAACTCGTCACCGCCCTCATCAAGTCCCTGCCGAAAGACCTGCGCCGCAACTTCGTTCCCGCGCCGGATACCGCACGCGCGGTACTGGCCGCGATCGAATCCGACAGCGGGCCGCTGCTGGATTCATTGCAGCGGGCACTGCGCCGGCGCACCGGGGTGCTGGTGCCCATCGACGCATTCGATCTGGACAAACTGCCCGCGCATCTGCGGATGACCTTTGTCGTGGAGAACGCCGACGGCGCGGAGGTGGCCCGCGGCAAAGACCTGGAGGCGCTGCAGCATCGGCTCGCGGGGTCGGCGCGCGCGGCGGTCGCCGATGCCGTCGCCGGCGACCTGGAGCGCACCGGCCTGACCGGCTGGCCCGACGACCTGGACGAAATACCGCGCAGCATGGAGAGTTTCAGCGGCGGTCACACGGTGCGCGGCTTCCCGGCGTTCACCCAGGCGGGCGCGACCGTCGATCTACGGGTCTATCCGACGCCGGGCGAGCAGCAGTCGGCGATGACGGCCGGCTCGCGCCGGCTGCTGCGATCGGCGGTGCCGTCCCCGGTGAAAAGTGCGGAACGACAACTGGATCCGCGCGCGCGACTGCTTCTCGGCAACAACCCCGACGGGTCGCTGAGCGCACTGCTGGAAGACTGTGCCGATGCCGCGACCGACGTACTGGCACCCGAATCGGCATGGACCCGTGCGGAATTCGAGGAGCAGCGCACCCGCCTGACGGCATCGCTGGCCGCCACCACACTCGAAATCGTCCGCCGCTGCGACCCCGTCCTGGCGGCGCTGCAACAGGTGCAGGTGGCGCTGCCGGACCGGCCGTCAGCACCCCAGGCCGAGGCGATCGCCGATATCCGGGCCCAGCTCGCCGGCCTGTTCCCGACGGGCTTCGTCACCCTTACCGGCGCCGGCCGGCTGGCCGACCTAACCCGGTATGTCACTGCGATCGGCCGCCGGCTGGAACGACTGCCCCGCGACGTTGCCGGCGACCGCGACCGGATGGATCGCGTGCACGCCGTGGAGTACGCCTACCACGATCTCGTCGCGGCGCTCTCGCCCGCGCGCGCCGCCGCTGACGACGTCCGCGACATCGCCCGGCAGATCGAGGAACTCCGGGTCAGTCTGTGGGCGCAGCAACTCGGCACCCCGCGGCCCGTCAGCGAGCAACGCATCTACCGCGCGATCGAGAAGGTGCTCGCCGGTTGACCCGGCGCGCGCCGAGAGTTGCCTTGTTGTACACGTCTTGCGAGTGACCCCGCGAACAAGTCGACTCTCGGCGCACTCAGATAGCGGTCCCGTCGGCCACCCACGGCGCTTTGTCCGCCGCCGCGGTGTCCAGCACCAGTTCGGCCAGCCGGGTTCGGTGCGCCTCGGCCGAGCCCAGCAGGGCCGCGTCGGTGCTGGCGCGCTTGAAGTACAGGTGCGCCTGATGTTCCCAGGTGAATCCGATGCCACCGAGCACCTGGACGGTGTCGCGCGCGATCCGGCTGAACGCGGCCGAGGCCACCGCCTGCGCGATGCTGGTCGCCACGGCCGGATCGTCGGTGCCGTCGGTCAGCGCCCACACCGCGTGGTAGGCGGCCGACCGGGCATGCTCGAGGTCGACGAGCATGTCGGCCAGCTTGTGCTTGACCGCCTGGAACGAACCGATCGGCCGGCCGAACTGCAGGCGGGTCTTGGCGTAGTCGACCGCCAAATCGAGCAGATGCTGGGCGGCGCCCACCTGTTCGGCGGCCAGCAGCGCGGCGCCGACCTGCAGGGCGTGGGTGATGACCCGCTCGGCCTCATCGGCTCCCGACACCAATTGTCCTGGGGCGGAGGTCAATTCGATGGCGGCCTGGGGCCGGGTCAGGTCGAGGGTGGCCAGCGACGTGCGGGTGACACCGGGGCCGTCCGCATCCACGGCATACAGGCCGAGGCCGCCGGGCCCGGTGGCCGCCACCAGCAGGACGTCCGCCGCGCCGCCGTCGACCACCCGGGCCACCGCGCCGGTCAGCGCACCCGAGTCCGTCGCGGTGACGCTCACCGCGGCCGGCTCGAACACCCCCGCCCGGTCCGGGACGGCGAACGCCGCCGTGCGGCGGCCCTCCACCAGGTCGGACAGCAGATCACCGGACTGCGACGCCGCGACGAGGGCCGGAATGGACAGGTACACCGTGCCGAACAACGGCCCGCACGCCAGCGCCGCGCCGAGTTCCTCGACCGCGATGGCCTGATCGACCAGCGTGCCGCCGGCGCCGCCGGCGCTCTCGGGAACCGACAGCCCGAGCACGCCCAGCTCGGCGCCCAGCCGGCCCCACACCTTCGGGTCGAACGGCGGTGAAGACTCCATCAACTGCCGGGCCGCCTGCTCGCCGGCGTTGTCGGCGCCGAACTTCCGTACGGCCGAACGCAACTCGGCCTGCTCTGGGGTGAACGCGAACTCAGCCACGGGGGATCTCCTTCCAGGCCATGGTGTCGGCGCGCAGGTCGCCGGGCAGTCCCAGCACCCGCTCGCCCAGGATGTTGCGCATCACCTCGGAGGTACCGCCCTCGATGGTGTTGGCGCGGCTGCGCAGGAACCGCTGCTGGATCGGTCCGCGCCAGTCGGCGTCTTCGGGCGGGTTGTAGGTGTGGTACAGAATCCCTTCGGGCCCAAGGAAATCCATGCACCATTCGTAGATGTGCTGGTTCAGTTCGGCGCCCACCATCTTGCCGATGGAACCCTCCGGTCCCGGACCGCCGACACCGACCGTCGCCCGGGAGCGTTCCGAGGTCAGCCGCTGTGCCTCGGCGCGCAGCCACAACTGGGTCAGCCGGTCCCGTAACACGGGTGTGCGCAGATCGGGTCGGGCGGCCCACAGGGTGACCGCGTCGCTGATCTGCCCGGCGCCGCGGCGGTTGCCGCTGCCGCCCAGCGCGCTGCGTTCGTTCATCAGCGTCGTCATCGCCACGCGCCAGCCGTCCCCGACGGCACCCAACCGGTGCGCGTCGGGGATCCGGGCGTCGGTGAAATAGACCTCGTTGAACTCGGCCTGCCCGGTCATCTGGCGCAGCGGGCGGGTTTCGACGCCGGGGCCGTGCATGTCGATGACGAAATAGGTCAGGCCCTTGTGCTTGGGGACCTCGGGGTTGGTGCGGGCCAGCAGCAGGCCCCAGCGGGCGCGGTGCGCCAGGCTGGTCCACACCTTCTGCCCGTTGACCACCCAGTCGTCGCCGTCCTGCACGGCGGAGGTGGCCAGACCGGCCAGATCCGATCCGGCGCCGGGTTCGGAGAACAGCTGACACCAGATGTGCTCGGTGGTGGCCAGCGGACGCAGCCAGGACTTCTTCAGGTCGTCGTCCCGGGCGTGCTCACGGATGGTCGGCGCGGCCATCCCGTAGCCCATCGGGTTGAGGCCGAGCGGCACCGGTCCGCCGGCGCCCTGCAGGATCCGGTCGGCGACGGCCTGCAGGCCGCGAGATACCCCGAGGCCGCCCATGCCTTCGGGGAAGTGGACCCAGCACAGGCCGGCGTCATAACAGGCGCCGAGGTACTCGGGGATGGGGACGGTGTTCGGGTCGTGCTCGGCCAGCACCTGCTGGGCCAGCGCGGCGACCCGATCAGAATCGGCGGTCATCCCGCCACCATAGGAAATGGACACCTGTCAACTGCGCGCGGGGTGTGATGCGGCCCACCTACCAGGTGTCGACGAACCGCCGTCGGGTCGGTTCGGGGGCCTCGCCGGCCGCCGCCAGCGTCGCGGAGATCAACGTGCGGGTCTCGGCCGGGTCGATCACGTCGTCGATCTCGAAGAGCTGGGCGGCGTTGAGCGCCTTGGCGTTTGCCTGCGCCGCGGCCGTCACCTGACGTACCCGCTCCTCCCGCTCGCCGGCATCGGCGATCGCCTCGAGCTCCTTGCGCAGACCCAGCCGGACGGCGCCTTCCAGGCCCATCGGACCCAGATGCGCACCCGGCCAGGCCACGGTCAGCAGCGGCTCGTGCAGGCTGCCGCCCGTCATCGCCTGCGCGCCCAGCCCGTAGCCGCGGCGCAGCGCCGCGCCCGCGACCAGCAGCCGCGATGCCCGCCGCACCAGGGCCTGCGCCTCGGCGTCGGGGCCGACCAAGTAACCGGGGCAGTCCACCAGCGACACCACCGGCAACCCGAACGCGTCGCACAGCTGCAGGAAGCGGGCGGCCTTGTCGGAGGCGGCGGCGGTGATCGCGCCGGCCATCACCATCGTGTTGTTCGCGATCACCCCGACCGGGCGGCCGTCGATGCGGGCCAGGGCGGTCACCATCTCCGGCGCGAACCGCTCGCGCAGGAGCGTCACCGAATCGGTGTCGGCCAGGGTTTCGATCACCGGCCGGATCGGGTAGGCCCGCCGGGCGCGGTCGGGAATCATTGTTCGCAAACGGGTTTGGTCCGGTTCCGGCCCGGGAGGTGTGCTGCCCTGGAAGTAACCCAGCAGCTTCCGGGCGACGACGACCGCCGCGGCCTCATCGGCGACGACGACGTCGACGACGCCGTTGGGTTCCTGGACCGAGACGGGACCGACGTCGTCGGGGGCAACCTCACCCAGGCCGCCGCCGGCGATCATCGCCGGGCCGCCCATCCCGATCGACGTGTCGGCGGTCGCCACGATCAGATCCGAGCACCCGGCGATCACCGCGTTGCCGGCGAAGCATCGGCCCTTGACCACCGCGATCCGCGGCACCACCCCCGACAGGGCCGCCCACAGCGCGAACGCGCGCACATCCAGCGAAGAGACCGTCGGGTAGTCGGTATCGCCGGGCCGGCCGCCGCCACCCTCGGCGAAGAACACCGTCGGCAGCCGCATCCGCTCGATCAACTCGAACAGCCGGTCCTTCTTGAAATGGCCCAGCGCACCCTGGGTGCCGGCCAGCACCGTGTAGTCGTAGGACAGCACCGCGCACGCGCCGCCGTTGACGCGCGCGGTCCCCGCCACCAATCCGTCGGCCGGGGTCTTGGCGATCAGGTCGCCGATGTCGCGGCGGTGCCGCTGGGCGGCCACCGTGAACCGGCCGTACTCCACAAACGAGCCGGCGTCGACCAGATCGGCGATGTTCTCCCGCGCGGTGCGGCCGCCGGCGGCGTGCCGTCGGGCCACCGCGTCGGGCCGCGCGGCGTCCTCGGTCAGCGCGCGCCGGCGACGCAGCTCGGCGAGGTCGTCATTCCCGGAGTCCGGCATGGGGTAGACGGTAGCGCCGTACGCTTCGCAGATGTCGTCGGTGAGCAAGACCCGTTCCCTGGCCGTGGTCACCGAGGCATACGTCGTGGCGATCGGCGGTGCCGCCGTCTGGCTGGTCTGGGGCCCGGCCACCGGCCGGCTCTGGCTGGACACCCTGATCGCCGACGTGATCGCCACCCTGGTGGTGTTCGGCTTCAGCCGGATCTACCGCAACTCGAGTTTCTACGACGCCTACTGGAGCGTCATCCCGCCGCTGATGCTGTTCTACTGGTGGGCGCAGAGCAGCCCGTACATCGACGTGCTGCGCTGCACACTCCTGACGATCGTGGTGGTGGCCTGGGCCATCCGGCTGACGGGCAACTGGGTGTACGGATTTCCGGGTCTGCATCACGAGGACTGGCGCTATCCGATGCTGCGGGAGCGGGCCGGCCGGGCGGAGTTCTGGATCGACCTGTTCGCCATCCACCTGTTCCCGACGCTGCAGGTATTCGCCGGCATGATCCCGGCCTACATCGCGGTGACACGCCCGGGCCCGGGCGTGGTCTGGCTGACCTGGCTCGCGTTCGTGATCGGAATGGCGGCGGTGGCACTGGAATTCGTCGCCGATCTGCAACTGCACCGGTTCGTCGCGCACCGCCGCCCCGGGGAGGCCATGGACCGCGGGCTGTGGTCCTGGTCGCGGCATCCGAACTATTTCGGGGAGGTCAGTTTCTGGTTCGCGGTGGCACTGTTCGGGGTCGCGGCCGCGCCGCGGGACGCCTGGTGGTTGCTCACCGGGGCGCTGCTGATGTTGGCGCTCTTCCTTGGCGCCAGCATCCCGATGATGGAGCGGCGCAGCCTGGAACGCCGTCCCGAGTATCGGGACGTCGTCGACCGCGTGTCGAAGTTCGTGCCCCGGCCCCCGCGCGCGGCCCGATGAGCGCCAGACGGGTCGTGATCGCCGGTCTCGGTGACTCCGGTCTGTTGACCGCCATCCGGTTGGCGCGGCGGGACTTCGATGTGGTCGGGATCTCGGCCAAACCCGCGCTGGTCAGCGGGCAGGAACTGGGGGTGCGGCTGGCCCGGCCCGCCGATTGGGCGCGCGACTACTGGATCCCGTTCGACAGATTCCGGGGCCTGGATCGGGTGCGCACCGTGCAGGCCGAACTGACCGGCCTGGACACCGAGGCCCGCACCGTGCGGGCCCGGGGAGCCGACGGCACCGCCATCACCGAACCCTACGACGCGCTGGTGATCGCCACCGGGGTCAGCAACGGATTCTGGCGCCGGCCGAACCTGCAGTCCCCCAACGAGATCGGGACCGATCTGGCGGCAGCACATCAACGTCTCGGCGGCGCCGGCTCGATCGCCGTCGTCGGTGGCGGGGCGGCCGCGGTCAGCAGCGCGGTCAACCTGGCCGGCGTCTGGCCGGACAAGCGCATCGACCTGTACTTCCCCGGCGAGCGCGCCCTGACGGGCCACCATCCCCGGGCCTGGGCGACGGTGCGTCGGCGCCTGGTCGACGCCGGTGTGGGTCTGCATGCCGGCCATCGTGCGCAACTGCCCGACGGGTTCACCGGCGCGGAGATCACCGCCGAGCCCGTGCGCTGGAGCACCGGCCAGCCCGATACCGCCGCCGACGCCGTGCTGTGGGCCATTGGTCGGGTCCGGCCGAACACCGGCTGGCTGCCGCCGGAGCTCCTCGACGCCGACGGATTTCTCCGTGTCACAGGCGAACTCACCGTCCCGGGTTTCCCGGGGGTGTTCGCCATCGGCGACGTGGCGGCGACCGATCCGCTGCGCGGCTCGGCCCGCAACCGCGCCGACGGTCTGCTGGCCCACAATGTGCGGGCCTGGTTCGACGGCAAGCCGCTGCGCACCTACCGGCCGGCCACCCGGCGCTGGGGATCGGTGCTCGGCGTGCAGCCCGACGGTCTGCAGGTCTTCGCCCCCAATGGCCGGGCGTTCCGGTTTCCGGCCTGGTCCATCGACCGGGTGCTGCAACCCTGGATCGTCCGACGCGGCATCTATCGGGGCATCCGGGATTAGAGTGCACACCATGCGACTGCCCTACGCCGCCGCCCTGGCGGTGCTGTGCGCCGTCTGCCCTGCACCCGAAGCGCACGCCGATCCGATCCCGCCGGTGTCCCCGGTCTCCGACGCCGCGGCCGCTGTGGGTTTCGTCGACGTCCGCAGCGCCGTCCCCGACGCCGTCATCGACCTGCGGTACGCGACTCCGAACAACTTCGTGGGCACCCCGCTCTATCCGGCCGGCGCCCGCTGCCTGGTCCATCAGTCACTGGCGCCCGGACTGACGACGGCGGCCGAAGTGCTTCGCGGACAAGGACTTCGGCTGGTGTTCTGGGACTGCTACCGCCCGCACAGCGTGCAGGTGCGGATGTTCGAGGTGGTGCCCGATCCCAACTGGGTCGCCCAACCCGGGTCGTACTCCAAGAGCCACGAGTCGGGCCGGTCGGTGGATGTCACACTGGCCGCGCCGGCCGGGCTGCTGGACATGGGCACCGACTTCGACGACTTCACCGCGCGGGCCAACGCCCTGCGCACCGACGGGCTCAGCGTCACCCAGCAGCGCAACCGGGCACAGCTTCGGGAGGCGATGGCCGCCGGCGGGCTGCAGGTCTACAGCGGCGAATGGTGGCACTTCGACGGACCCGGCGCCGGTGAACACCGGCCCATCATCGACATTCCGGTCACGTAGGTGGGCGACGCATTCGACGGGCTGCGGCGGAAGTACGCCGAGGAGCGTGCGCGCCGGTTACGGCCCGACGGCAACGCCCAGTACGTGGAGGTCGAGGGTGCGTTCGCCGGTTTCGCCGACGACCCGTGGTGCGACCCGGGCTTCGAACGCCCGCCGATCATCGACGACGTCGACGTGGCGTTGGTGGGCGCGGGATTCGGCGGCCTGCTCACCGGCGCCCGGTTGCGTGAACTCGGCGTGGACAGCATCCGGCTGATCGACAAGGCCGCCGACGTGGGCGGCACCTGGTACTGGAACCGCTACCCGGGCATCGCCTGCGATGTCGAGTCGTACGTGTACCTGCCGCTGCTCGAGGAACTCGGCTACGTCCCGACCGAGCGGTATGCCAAGGGTGCCGAGATCCTCGCGCACTGCCGCCGCATCGCCGAGCACTACGACCTCTACCGCGATGCCGTCCTGCACACCGAGGTGCAGGAAATCCGTTGGGATGCTGACGTTTCACGGTGGCTGATCTCAACCGACCGGGGCGACGAGATCCGCGCCCGGTTCGTCTCACTGGCCAACGGCTACATCCACAAGCCCAAGCTGCCGGGCATTCCCGGCATCGACGAGTTCACCGGCACGATGTTCCACACCAGCCGGTGGGACTACGACTACACCGGCGACCGACTCCAGCGACTGTCCGACAAACGGGTCGGCATCATCGGCACCGGGGCCACCGCCATCCAGTGCGTGCCGCACCTCGCCGCGGCCGCCCGGCACCTCTACGTCTTCCAGCGCACCCCGTCGACGGTGGATGTCCGCGACAACCAGCCCACGGATCCGGATTGGGCCGCCGGGGTCGAACCCGGCTGGCAGCGACGGCGCATCGAGAACTTCCAGATCCTCACCGCCGGTGGGCAATCCGACGAAGACCTGGTGGCCGATGCCTGGACCAGCATCACCCGCAAGCTGCCCGTGATGGCCGGACGGGATTCTCGAAAAGACACCGAACTCGCCGACTTCGCCAAGATGGACGAGATCCGCGCGCGGATCGACGCCCTGGTGTCCGACCCGGTGACCGCCGAGGCGCTCAAACCGTGGTACGGCTACTTCTGCAAGCGGCCGTGCTTTCACGACCAGTACCTGCAGACCTTCAACCGGGACAACGTCACGCTGGTCGACACCCGGGGTCTCGGTGTGCAGCGCATCGACGCCACCGGCGTCGTCGTCGACGACGTGCTTTACGAGCTGGACTGCCTGATCTTCGCCACCGGCTTCGAGGTGAGCACCGACTACCGCCGCCGCACCGGCTTCGAGGTGGTCGGCCGCGACGGGATCGCGTTGACCGACAACTGGAGCGACGGGGTGCGGACCTTCCAGGGGCTGACGGTGCGGGGCTTCCCGAACTGCTTCATCGAGAGCATCGCCCAGGCGGGGTTCACGGTGAATTTTCCCTATCTGCTGGATGTTCAGGCCCGCCAGGTGGCCTGGATCGTCGCACATGCGCTGGAGCGCGGCCTCACCGAGATCGAACCGACCGCGGCCGCCGAGGCCGCCTGGGTCGACGAGGTGGTGCGCCGTTCCGAAGGCACCGCGGAACGTGCCCGCAACTGCACACCCGGCTACTACAACCGGGAAGGCCAGGCCAACGCCAAGACCCGGCAGGGCAGCTTCTTCTTCGGCGCGCCCACCGAATATGCGGAGATCCTCGAAACCTGGCGCAGCCAAGGCGATTTCGACGGACTACTCGGGTGAGGCGCCGACGCTACCCGGTCGGCCGACTCCGGAGCGCACTGACGCACCGACACCGCCCGAAGGTCGCGATCATCGGCGCGGGTTTCGGTGGGCTGGCCGCCGCGGTGGCGCTGCGGCGCAACGGGATCGACGACCTGGTCGTCATCGAGGCGGACGACGGCGTCGGGGGCACCTGGCGGCACAACACCTATCCCGGCGCCGCCTGCGACATCCAGTCACATCTGTATTCGTTCTCGTTTGCGCTCAACACATCCTGGAGCCGTACCTATGCGCGGCAACCCGAGATCCTGGCCTACCTGGAATCTGTGGCCGATGCCATGGATCTGCGCCGGCACCTGATGCTCGGCACCCGGTTGCGGGAAGCGCGCTGGAACGCCGGTACAGCGCAATGGGACCTGCTCCTCGACCGGGGCGGCGAGTCGGTCCCGATGTCCGTCGACGTCCTGGTCAGCGCCGTCGGTCTGTTCGGCGCGCCCAAGCTGCCCGACATCCCGGGTCTGACCGGGTTCGGCGGCCCGATCATGCATACCGCGCAATGGGATTCAGCCGTGCCGTTGCGGGGCAAGAAGATAGCCGTCATCGGGACCGGGGCCAGCGGGGTACAGGTGGTACCCGAGCTCGCGAAGGTGGCTGAGGCGGTGACGGTGTTCCAGCGGACTCCGCCGTGGATGGTGCCCAAGGACGACCGGCCGTACAGCACAAGCGAATTGGCGCGCTTCCGGCGTAACCCGCTGGCGGTCCGGCGGGCCCGTTGGCAGATCTGGAAGTTCCAGCACGACGTCACCGCCAATGGCGCCGACGACCCGATGGTGGCGGAGCGGACGCGGGTGGCGACCGACTTCCTGGAACGGACGGTCGCCGATGAGTCGCTGCGTCGCGCGCTGACCCCGGACTACCCGTTCCGGTGCAAACGTGTGCTGCTCGGCGACGATTACTACCGGGCGCTGCAACGCGACAACGTCCACCTGGTCACCGACCCCATCGCCGCGGTGTCCGCGGGTGCGCTCACCACCGCTGCGGGCGCCGCCGTCGACGCCGACATCATTGTCCTGGCAACGGGATTCGAGACCGCGGACTACCTGGCCGGCATCGACGTGATCGGCGCCGGCGGCCGGAGCCTGCACGAACACTGGGGCGAGGACCCCAGCGCCTATCTCGGCGCGGCGGTCAGCGGCTTCCCGAACTTCTTCATGCTCTACGGGCCCAACACCAATCAGGGCGGCAACTCGATCGTCTACATCCTGGAGGCCGGCGCGCGCCTGGTCGCCGCGGCCGTCAGCCGGATCGCGCGCGGCGGCGGCTCCCTCGATGTGCGCCCCGAAGCCGAAAAGCGTTACAACGAACAGCTTTCCACCGATCTCGACAAGACCATCTGGACGCAATGCGACAGCTACTTCCGGTCACCGAGCGGCCGCATCGTCACCCAGTGGCCCTACACCGAACTGGACTATGCGCGACGCACCCGGCGATTGCGCCGCCGGGACTGGATTCAGCGAGATCAGCCCGGCGGTGGGGCGGGATTGGCCGCCGCGATCCGGCCGAGCTGACCGAGGATCTCGACCGGGTTCATGGGTGCCGGCCCGCAGCCGGGCAGGCAGTCGTCGATCTTCTGCCAGGGCTGGCACTCGCTGGTCTTGAACGACGTGTCCGTCGCCTCGATCTGCACGATCTGCGGTTGCTTGCTCATCGCATTGTCGACGATCTTGTCGCCGCTGACCCGTTTCCAGTAGCACACCCCGCCCTGGACCGGGCCGGGTGAACTGTAGGTGCCGGGGGCGACGTCGCTGCCGACCGCGTAGGTGCCGTCCTTGTCCATGCCGACGTTCGCGGGCCCGGGCGCCGGGCCGGGTGATGGAGGAGTCGGGTCGCCATGTGCGACAGCGCCGGGCACCAGGCACCCCGCGAACAGGGCAACTGCGGCAATGCGGATGGCGGACGTCGACCTCACGATAGACAGTCTAAGCGATTTTTCCGCCACGTCTCCATCTGTCCAGCGGTGGCTGCGGCATCGTGCGAGTGGACTTCGCCGGGACCGCTGAATGAATCGGGTGGCGCTCAGCCGTCTGGCCGGGTGGCGAGCACCGCGCTGCCGTAATGTGCGCTGATCAGCGACCAGGGAGCGGCATAGCGGCCGCGCTTCTCCCGGCGCCGCTGTAGTGCCAGGACCGTGCGCAGTGTTGGTCGCAGCACCGGGCCCAGCACCTTCAGGACCAGCCGCGCCGGCCCGATCGAGGCCGCCACCCAGTCCACCGTCTGCGCCCAGCTGTGCTGCTGAAACTCCAGCAGGGCCTGCGACTCGGTGGTGTCGAACCAGCCGGTGAAACTCCAGCCGTCCTCGTCGTCCGGATCACCCGGCAGGCTCGCCCCCGGGCCCAGCGCGCCGAGGCCGAAGGCCGTCATCATCGCGTCCTCCAGCTCCCGGTGGGTCCGCACGTGTGATTCGTCACCGGCGATCAGCAGGACCTTGCCGGCGATGGCCGGGCCGCGGTCCACCGCGTTGGCGAACGCGAGCGCCACGTCGCGGGCGTCGACGGTGTGCATCCGGTTGTCGCCGGGCGTCGCCCGCATCAGCACCAGATGGTCGGTGCTGGCGGTGGTCTGCGCGTCGGGGGAGATGACTCCGGCCAACCGCAGCATCGCCGCGGGCAGGCCGCTGTCGCGCAGTACCGCCTCGGCGAGCACCTTGTCCTCGCCGTACTGGTCGATCGGGTTGACCGGAGTCTGCGCGGTGATGCGCTCGGGGTGGCGGTACGGATTGATCGAGCCGTACACCGACGCGCTCGAGGCGTACACGAACAGGGGCGGCTCGGGCAGCGTGAGCGCGGCGGTCACCAGGTTGCGGGTGCCCTCGACGTTGACCTTGCGCGCCAGGGCGGGGTTGCGGTAGGACGCGGGTGCCAGCATGGCGGCCAGGTGGATGATCGCCGTGGGTTGATGTTCGGCCACCAGCGCCGCGATGCCATCGGCGTCGAGCAGGTTGACGTAAGCGGGCACCAGCGAGCCCGAGCCGGCCAGTTCGGCGGCGGTGGCCCGGGTCTTCTCGTTGTCCAGGTCGAGGGCGACGACGGTGTGGCCGCGCCCCAGCAGGATCTCGGCGCAGCGTTTACCGACCTGGCCGAACGCCCCGGTCACCAGCACGGTGGTCATCGCGCGTCCTTCCCCGCAGTCAGTCGCCGCCCCGCGCGCACGGCGGCGTTACGGATGCGATCGGAGACGTAGACCGAGAACAGTGGTGTGACAACGTCTTCGCGCAGCCGGGTCAGCCGGGATGTGGTGATGCGCCACTGGCCGTCGGTCTTCGCGTAGGTCTCGTGGTAGTGCCCGTAGCCGACCATCGTCAGGCCGGGGGCGAAGCGCACGACGTCCTGCAGCGCCCAGATCCCGGTGGCGGTCGTCGGCGACGTCAGCGCGATCTCGGGGGTGTGCACCTGGTGTGCGGTCGGCCGGGACGCGCGCCCGAGCGTCTTGCGGACGAACGCGACGAACGCGTCCGCGCCCGTGATCACCATGCCGCCGGCGCCGGCGGTGTCACTGACGAAGTCGTCGGCGAAGATCTCCCGCCACCCGGTCCAGTCCTTGGTGTCCAGCAGGCGGCAGTACCGCGCCTTGAGTTGTTTGAGCGCCTCGATCTCGGCCAGCGCCTCGGAGTGTTCGACCATCACCGCGCCAGCGTGACAGTCTCCGCCGTGGTTGTAAACCGGGCCCCGGATCTATTCAGTGGTGGCTGCGACGTTGTGCGAGTAGATCTCGCAGGGGACGCTGAATCGATCGGGCGACGCGGTCAACCCTTCCGGCAGCTGGCCGCGGACTCGGCGGTCTTGTGGTTGATGGTGCAGGCGCCGTGGTGGTAAACCGTGGAACCGCCGGGGCCGGCGACGGCCCGCGGGGCGTTGTACTCGGCCATCGCGGCCCGGTAGGCCACGTGCTTGCGATATGCCCGCAGTCCGAAAAACGCCAGCGCGATCAGCCAGGGGACCTCGAACAGCCACGCCACCAGTGTCCGGGTGGTCGACGGGTTGTCCGCGCCGAAGTGCACCGCCAGATAGGCGCCGAGGAAGTAGGGCCCGGCGAGGGCGATCACCAGGATCGCCACGATGAGCAATCCGTTGTTCCGTGACGTGCGTCGACTTGTCATTGCGCGGAATCGTAATCGACGTTCAAGCCGACGGCCTTCGCGCGGCGAACGTGATTCCGCTGCGACTTTGCGGCGGATATTTCGCGGACGATTCACACTCGGCGAACAGGCCGATGGTGCAGGGTGGCTCTATGGGCTCCGCCGACCTGCCACCCGCCCACCGATCCGATGAACCCCTGAGGATCGTGCTCCACCGGAACGGAGATCCCCGATGACGGAATACGAAGACCGGCAAGATATTTCCGACGTTCTCATCCGGTACGCCACCGGGATCGACCGCCGCGACTGGCCGCTGTTCCGCACGGTGTTCACCGACGACTGCGTGCTGGACTACGGCGACATCGGCACCTGGCACGGGGTCGACGCGGTCGCCGACTTCATGGAGCAGACTCACGCGATGGCCGGGCACACCATGCACCGGATGAGCAACCAGGTGATCACCGTCGACGGCGACCGGGCACAGGCCCGGACCTACGTCGACGCCCTGATCATGGCTCCCGACAACGCATCCGGTGTGAACGCCATCGGGTTCTACGACGACGAACTGGTGCGCGACGCCGGCTGGCGGGTGGCGCGGCGGCGGTTCACGACCGTCCGGGTGACGACGGTCGGTGCGGCATGAGCGAGTTCGCCGCCAGATACGGACCCTGGGCGCTGGTCGCCGGCGCCTCCGACGGGGTGGGTGCCGCATTCGCCGAGGAGCTGGCCCGGCGCGGCGTAGACGTCGTGCTGCTGGCCCGCCGCCAGGCCGTGCTCAACGAGGTTGCCGCCGGCATCGCCGAACGGACCGGGGCGCAAACCCGCACGCTGGCAATCGATCTCGCCGACCCAGACGCGGCCGCGGCGGTTGCCACCGCCACCGCGGATCTGGAGATCGGCTTCCTGGTGTACTGCGCCGGCGCCGATCCAGACTTCGCGCCGTTCCTGAGCCAGTCCGTGGGCGCGGCCGAGGCGATGGTGCGGCGCAACTGCCTGGTGCCGATGCAGCTGTGTCACCACTTCGCCGGCCCCATGGCGCAGCGCGGCCGCGGCGGCATCGTCGTCCTCGGATCGGGTGCCGGGTTGGCGGGTGGGCCGAACATGGTGGCCTACGGCGCCAGCAAGGCGTTCGACATGGTGTTCGCCGAGGCACTGTGGTCCGAGTTGCACGAGAAGGGTGTCGACGTCCTCGGTCTGATCCTCGGCAAGACCGACACCCCCGCGCTGCGCCGCCTGGAAGTCGAGCGCGGCACGCTGGCCTCGGCGGACCACCCGCCCGCCGACGCCGCGACGGTCGACAGCGTCATCGCCGAGGCCTTCGAGAACCTGCAGAACGGGCCGACCGTGTTCGTCGGCGACATGATGCGCGCCGCCGTCCAGCTGATGGGTTCGCTCAGCCGGAAGGAGGCGGTCGAACTGTTCGCCGCCGCCAGCAAGGCGGCGATGGGCGAGTGAACTCGCTACGACTCGTACCCGCGGGTGAGCCAGTAGACGGTGCGGTCGAGGATCGGCAGGATATCGGTGACGGCGATCTCGCCGGCGGCGTACCGGCCCAGCAGTCCGTAGATGACACTGGAGATGATGTCGTTGAAGTCGGCGACGAACTCCTCGTCGACGCCGGCGAAGATCTCGCGTCCGGCCGGCTCGACGATGTCCAGCCCCCATCGAAACAGCTTCTGCCCGTTGGGCGATGACCGCACCCGGAAGTACGCGGTGAGCATTTCCGGATGGCTCTCCCAGGGCTCGAAGATCGTCCGGAAGAGTTGCATCAACGCCTGGTACAGCGACGACCCGGGTGCGCGTGCGGGGACGGTGATCCCCGCGTACCGGTGTTGCCGTGTCCAGTACTCCAGCGCGGCCAGGATCAGGTCGTCCCGGGTGGGATAACGCTTGTAGATGGTGGCCAGCGACGTCTTGGCGCGGCGGGCGACTTCGCGGAGTTGGACCGCGTCGTAGCCCTCGGTCTCGAGGATCTCGACGACGACGTCCAGCAGTCGGTCACCTTGCGGGCCGATCTCGGCGGCGTCGCCCATACCCTCTTGCCCTCCTGTCAGTAACACGGTTACCCTACGGTGTAACACGGTTACTACGCAATGGAGCGAGGAACGATGGGTTCTCTGGACGGCAGGGTCGCGTTCATCACCGGGGTCGCGCGCGGCCAGGGCCGCAGCCACGCGGTACGCCTGGCCGCCGACGGCGCACACGTCATCGGCGTGGATATCTGTTCCGACATCTCGTCCACCGCGTATCCGATGGCCTCGCGCGAGGAACTCGACGAGACGATCGCCCTGGTCGAGGCGGCGGGCGGCACAATGCTCGGCACCGTCGCCGACGTCCGGGACTTCTACGCCGTGAAGAAGGCACTCGACGCCGGGGTCGAGTACTTCGGGCGCCTGGACATCGTGTGCGCCAACGCCGGGATCGCGCCGACGGCCTTCCGGGAGACCAGTGTCGAAGAAGACCTGCAGATGTGGACCGACGCCGTCGACGTCAACCTGGTCGGTTCGTTTCACACCGCCAAGGCGGCCATCCCGCATCTGATCGCCGGGGAACGGGGCGGGTCGATCGTGTTCACCAGTTCCACCGCGGGGCTCAAAGGATTCGGTGGTATGCAGGGCGGCGGACTCGGCTATGCGGCGTCCAAGCACGGCATCGTCGGACTGATGCGCACCCTGGCCAATGCCCTTGCGCCGCACAGTATCCGAGTGAACACCGTGCACCCGACCGCGGTAAACACCATGATGGCGGTCAACCCGGCAATGACGGCGTTCCTGGAGAACTACCCCGACGGCGGGCCGCATCTGCAGAACCCGATGCCGGTGGCGATGCTCGAACCCGGCGACATCAGCGCCGCGATCGCCTACCTGGTGTCCGACGCCGCCAAATACGTCACCGGGGTGACCTTCCCCGTCGACGCCGGCTTCTGCAACAAGCTATGAGCGCCCGCGTCCAGGGCAAGCGGGTCCTGATCACCGGGGCGGCCCGCGGCATGGGCCGCAGCCACGCCGTACGGCTGGCGCAGGAAGGCGCGGATGTGATCCTGGTCGACATCTGCGAGTCACTGCCCGTAGTCGACTATCCGCTCGCCACGACCGAAGACCTCGCCGAGACCGCCCGGCTGGTGCACGCGCTGGGCCGCCGTGCCGTCACGCACGTCGTCGATGTGCGCGACATGGAAGCGCTTACCGCGGCGGTCGACGACGGGGTGGCCCAGTTGGGTGGCCTGGACGCGTCGGTCGCCAACGCCGGTGTGCTGACGGGCGGCACCTGGGACACCACTACCGCCGCGCAGTGGCGCACCGTCGTCGACGTGAACCTGATCGGGTGCTGGAACACCTGTCGGGCCGCCATCCCGCATCTGGTCGACCGCGGCGGCAGCCTGATCAACGTCAGCTCGGCCGCCGGCATCAAGGGCTCACCACTGCACACCCCGTACACCGCGTCCAAACACGGTGTCGTCGGGATGAGCAAGGCGCTGGCCAATGAGCTTGCCGCGCTGCACATCCGGGTGAACACCGTGCACCCGACCGGAGTGCCGACCGGTATGCAACCGGTGACGCTGCACACCCTGTTGCACGAGACGCGGGCCGACCTGGGTCCCATCTTCCAGAATGCCCTGCCGATCGAGATGGCCGAGGCCGTCGACATCAGCAACGCCGTGCTGTTCCTCGTCTCCGACGAGGCCCGCTACGTCACCGGGCTGGAGTTCAAGGTCGACGCGGGGGTGACGATCCGATGATCGACCGGCTGGAGCGGGGCCGTCGCGCGTATGCCGACATCATGACGATGCCCGCGCCCGAGGACATCTCGCCGGCAACTACACATCTGCTGGATTTCGTCTTCGCCGAGGTGTGGCAGCGACCCGGCCTGACCCGCCGGGAGCGCCGCTTCGTCACGCTGCCCTGTGTGGCCGCCGCCGACGCCGATCAGCCGTTGCGCGACCACGTCTACGCCGCGCTCAACAGCGGCGATCTCGGCATCGTCGAAATGCGGGAAACCGTGCTGCATTTCGCGGTGTACGCCGGGTGGCCGAAGGCGTCCTGGTTCAACATGGTGGTCGACGAGCAGTGGGAGCGTATCCACCGCGAGCGGGGTCTACCGGTGCCCGACGCCGAGCCACTGCTGCCGTTGACCACGCCGAGTGACCCCGAGGCCCGCATCGCCGGCGGTGAGCGGGCGTTCAAGGACGTCAACTGCCTGGAGTACGCGCCCCCGCGGGACAATCCGTACCACGGTGCCGGCATCCTGAACTTTGTCTTCGGCGAGATGTGGTTGCGGCCCGGCCTGGGTATGAAGGAACGGCGCCTGATCACCGTGGCCTGTGTCGGCTTCCAGGACGCCGCCTATCCGATCATGAGTCACGTCTATGCCGCGCTGAAGAGCCGCGATGTGTCCTTCGACGAAATGGACGAACTGGCACTGCATTTCGCGGCCCACTACGGCTGGCCCAAAGGCTCACACCTGAACCAGGTGATCGTCGAGCAGAAGGAGCGGGTGAGCCAGGAGTGGGCCGACGAGGCGGCGTCGGGCTGACTACGGCGCGCGGTCGAATTCGATGTGCAACTCGGTCAGGCCGCGCAGCAGGAAGGTCGGCTCGTAGCTGTAGGCGCGGTTACCCATCGGTCCGTGGCAGGTCTCGTCGATCCGGATCTCACTCATCCGGTCCAGCAGGCGGCGCACGGTGATCTGGCCCTCGACGCGGGCCAGTGGCGCTCCGGCGCAGGTATGGATGCCGCGCCCGAAGGCGATGTGCTCGCGGACGTTCGTGCGGTCGGGCCGGAACTCGTGCGGGTCCTCGAACTTGCGGGGATCGCGGTTGGCCGCGCCGATGCACAGCATCACGATGGTGCCGGCGGGCAGGGGCACTCCACCGAGTTCGGTGGTCCGGCGGACCAGGCGGAAGTCGATCTTCGTGGGGGAGTGCATCCGCAAGGCTTCTTCGATGAACGTCGTTATGCCGTGGGGGTTTTCGCGCAACCGCTGCTGGTGCTCGGGTCGGTCCCCGAGGACCTGCACGGCGGCGGAGAGCAGTTTGGTGACCGTCTCCTGCCCGGCGGCGAACAGGAACGTCGCGGGTTTGACCAGTTCGATCAGTTCCGGGGTCGATCCGTCGGGGTAGAGCGCGGTCGCCATGCCGGACAGGACGTCGTCACGCGGTTCGGCGCGCCGGGCGGCCAAGTAGACCGCGAACTTGTCGTCGAGATACTGCAACGGGTCCAGCCCGACGGGTTGGCCGTCGAGTGCGCCGACCTGACTGCCTTCCGGGCGTTCGGCGCCCAGTGCGGCGAGGAACTCGGGGCGGTCCTCTTCCGGCACCCCGAGCAGGTCGATGATGGCTGAGGTCGCAAAGGGTTTGGCGTATTCGGACAGGAACTCGCAGCGGCCGGTGTCGATGAACTGGTCGATCTGCCGATCGACCAGTTGCCACATGAAGTCCTCGTTCTCCTTCAACCGCTTGGGAGTGAGCAGCTTGCTCAGCAGCGAACGGGCCTTCTCGTGCGCCGGGGGATCCATGACGACCATGTGTTCGTGGATGGGGAACTCGTGGCGGTGGGCTTCGATCTGCTCGCTGATGTCGTCACCCTCGGGTGTGAACGGCAGCGGCGGGAAGGGGCCGCCGATCGCGTTGACCGCCGAAAATGTCTCGTGGTCCTTGAAGGCCGCCATCACCTCCTGGTAGCCCGTGACCGCGACGACACCCTGATGCGGCTCCCGGAAGACTGGATTCTGTTCGCGCAGATAGTCGAAGTACGGGTAGGGGTTCTGGGCGATTGCCGGATCGGAGAAGAAGTCGACGGTGGCCAGATCGGTCATGAGATGGAGCCTTTCTGCGAGCCGTCGGCGTGGCCCGCGACGACGCTGATGGCACCGCGGGGACAGGCGTCTATCGCGGCGTGGACCAGTTGCCACTGGGTCCGGGAGGGTTGTCGGATACAGACGGCCACGTCGTCGTCGGACACCTCGAACAGGTCCGGGGCCGACACGAGACACAGCGCGTGTCCCTCGCACAGGTGCGGGTCGACCACCACCCGCCTACCGGTGTCGGACATCGCGGACCACCAATCCTGATCGACTGACCAAATTGCTAGAATGCTGCATGCCTATCACGGGCCGTCGTCGACGGTCAAGCAGTCCAGTGGTGGGGGTGTACTGAATGGCGGCACCCCGTAAGGCCCGATCCACGGACAACGGTGCGCGCCAGCGCCTGATCGAGGCGACCGCGAAGATCATGCGCGACGAGGGGTACGCCGCTGCGACCTCCCGGCGGGTGGCCACCGAGGCCGGCGTCAAACAAGCGCTCGTCTATTACTACTTCCCGTCGATGGACGACTTGTTCGTCGAGGTGCTCCGCGCCGGCGCCGAAGTCTCCCTGGAGCGCATGCGGGAGGCGCTGACCCATGACGACCCGCTGCTCACGTTGTGGATATTGAACAACGACATGCGGGCGACCGCGCTGAACACCGAGTTTATGGCACTTGCCAACCATCGCAAGGCAATTCGGACCGAACTGAAGGCATTCGCCGAGCGGGTGCGTGACATCGAGACCGCCGCCGTCGCCGTTGCGCTCCGGGCCAGGGGGCTCGACCTGGACGATTACCCGCCGGTCGCGATTTCGATGCTGATCGCGCAGACCGCGCGCAGCCTGTGCAACGAGGACGCCGTCGGCGTCACCCTGGGGCATGACGAACTGCGTGCGTTCGTCGAACGACAACTGGAACTACTGACCGTCCGGGCCTCGGAAGCGCCGCCTGCTGGCGCCTAGCCCCCGGCGGGGAGACTGCGCGTCGATCGGTTGTGAATAACCGATGGCACCGCCACGGGTATTGACACGCGACCTTCGGCACTGCCATTCTTCCTGATCGACCGACCAATAAACTGACAAGGAATGAGGTGGTCCGATGAGCGGACGGGTAGCGGGAAAGGTCGCGTTCGTCACCGGTGCGGCCCGTGGCCAGGGCCGCAGCCACGCGGTGCGACTGGCCGAGGAGGGCGCCGACATCATCGCCGTCGACGTGTGCGGCCCGATCAGCCCCAGCAGTCAGATCGCGCCGGCCAATCCCGATGATCTCGCCCAGACGGCGGACCTGGTCAAGAACCTCGATCGCCGCATCGTCACCGCCCAGGTCGACGTCCGCGACTACGACACACTCAAGGCGGTGCTCGACAGCGGCGTCGAGCATTTCGGGCACCTCGACATCGTGGTCGCCAACGCCGGTATCGGCAACGGTGGCCAGACGCTGGACAAGACCAGTGAAGAAGACTGGGACGACATGATCGGCGTCAACCTCTCCGGAGTCTGGAAGACGGTGAAAGCCGCAGTGCCGCACCTACTCTCGGGCGGCCGGGGCGGTTCGATCATCCTCACCAGCTCCGTCGGCGGACTCAAGGCCTACCCCCACACCGGGCATTACATCGCCGCCAAACACGGTGTCATCGGGCTGATGCGCAGCTTCGCCGTCGAACTCGGCCAGCACTCCATCCGCGTCAACGCGGTGTGCCCCACCAACGTGAACACCCCGATGTTCATGAACGAGGGCACGATGAAGCTGTTCCGCCCGGACCTGGAGAACCCCGGCAAAGACGACCTCGCCGTCGCCGCTCAGTTCATGCACACGTTGCCCATCGGCTGGGTCGAACCGGTCGACATCAGCAACGCCGTGCTGTTCCTGGCGTCCGACGAGGCCCGGTACATCACCGGCCTGCCCGTCACCGTCGACGCCGGCAGCATGCTCAAGTAGCTACATAGCGGGGATCCCGGCTTGCGGGCCGGCCCGGCGGGCCCTCGTGCGCAAGCCAGGGCCAGATCGACGTGATGGCTGCGGACAGAACGGTGATCAACGAGAACCACAGCCCTGATGTCTATTTGGCCGACATCGACAGTACGGTTGCCGCCACGGCAATCTCGGCCCGATCGACACCAGGGTCGCCGAAATCGGCTCCAGCCCCGGACGACGCAACCGTCACGTCGTTCTCGTTTTAGCTCCGTCAAGAGGCGCGGATTCCGGCAGCCGAGCTGCAACGCTGCGGCCCGCGCCACGATGTTGGCCGGCGCCCACACCCCGACGGCCGGCGCCCGCTGGCCGACGTCGAAGTTCGGCTGATGCAGATACCGGCGGCGGGCAGCTATCTTCGAAGGCGATGAGCACCCCATACCCGCCCCAAGGTCCGCCGCAGGGTTACCCGCCAGCACCCACCTGCTACCGGCACCCGGATCGCCAGACGTACGTGCAGTGCACTCGGTGCGGGCGCCCAATCTGTCCGGAGTGCATGCGCGCGGCGGCCGTCGGACACCAGTGCGTCGACTGCGTCGCCCAAGGCGCGGCGACGGTCCGTCCGGTGAAGGCGGTGCGTTCGGGTTCGGCCGGGCGGTTCGCGTTTGCGGACGCCCCCGTGACGTACTCGTTGATCGCGCTCAACGTGGTCATGTTCATCCTGCAGTCGGCGTCGCGCAGCCTGGAAAAACAATTGGTGCTGTGGCCGCCGGGCGTTGCCGTCGGCGAATACTGGCGGATCTTCACCTCGGCGTTCATGCATTACGGCATCACCCACATCCTGTTCAACATGTGGGCGCTGTGGGTGGTCGGTCCGCCGCTGGAACGGTGGCTGGGCCGCAACAGGTTCCTGACGCTCTATGTGCTCAGCGCGCTGGGCGGCGGCGTGTTGGCCTACCTGTTGTCGCCGTTGAGCTCCGCGACGGCGGGTGCCTCCGGGGCGATCTTCGGCCTTTTCGGCGCCACCCTGGTGATCGGCAAGCGGGTGAATATGGATACCCGCGGCATCATGGCCGTGATCGTGATCAACCTGGCCTTCACCTTCGTCATCCCGTTGATCAGCGGCATGAAGATCAGCTGGCAGGGTCACATCGGTGGGCTGGTGACCGGGATGCTGGTGGCCTGGATCTACGCATACAAGGAGCGAAACAACTCGCTGCACCTGTGGGCCAGCCTCGGGATCCTCGCGGTGTTCGTCGCGCTGGTGTGGTGGCGAACGGGCCAGATCCTCGCGTATATCAGCTGACCTCGCGCCGCACTACACAGTGCAGCCGCAGTCTGCCGCGGCACCGGGGGGTGCGGGCAGTTCGGCCACCATGTCGACCTTGTCGGGGTCGAAGCTCAGAAAACCCTTGATGGGAAACGTCTCCGGCATCGGATCCGGGTAGCTCCACGCAATGTCCTCGACGACGGTGTCGCCGTCGATGAACGCCCAGTACGTCGCGTACCCCTTGTAGTTGCAGTAGCTCGTCGTCTCGGTGGGCCGCAGCAGGTCGGTGCGCACCCGAGCCGGATCGACGTAGAGCCGCGGTTCCAGCGCGGTTTCGAACACGATCATGGTGTCGGTGGTATCGACCAGGGTGACGCCCGCGACGGCCACCCGCAACCCGCGGTTCGTGGGCCGGCAGTCCACCCGGTGGTACGGATTGGGCGGGTAGTGCACCAGCTGGCGCCCCTCCTCGAACCAGTTGTCCACCGCGTCCCACGGCACCCGGACATATCCGGGCGCGACGGGTTCGGGCTCGGTGGGCAGGCCGGCCACCTCGCCGGCGGGGAACGCGTAGCTCAGCGGGTGACCCTTGCGGTGCACCAGCAGCACGTGCTCGGTGTCGATGACGGTCCGGCCGTCGCGGACGGCCCGCACCCGCCGCGGATGAGGTTCGACGAACACCAGGTCCTCGGCGATCGGCGTCGAGAACCAGCCGGCCGGGTCGACGGAGAACGGGCCGCGGCCCGCGGTGAGGGTCATGCCGCCAATCCTAGAGACCGCGCTACCAGCATCGGACATTTATGCACTATTGTCTGATCTGTGGGACCAGGGCGCGCACCAGGAACCGGTCGACGAACCGGCGCTTGTCGGCGGGTGTCCGCTGCCGCCAGGACGGGCCCAGCAGGAACAGCGTCGTGGTGTGCAGCCACTCGACCACCGACCGGTCGTCGAGGTCGTCGTAAAGGCGGCCGGCCCGACGCCAGCGCGCCAGCAGCGGCCCGTAATGGCGCAGCAGCACCTCGGCGATCGGTTCGGAGCCCAGTTCGAGCACCCTCGCCAGCGCCGAACTCCCGGCCGCGAACAATGCCCGGTTCAGTGGATCGACCGGGTCTTGGTCCACCGAGAACACCGGCACCAGCACCATTTCCGGTAGGCAGCGGTCCGGGTCGCCGGGATGGCGAAGTCCGGCAACCAGGTTCGACAGCGCGTTGTCGATGCGGCGCAGAATCAGGCCCAGCAGCAGGTCGTCGCGACCGGGGAAGTAGCGGTACAGCGTCGACCGGGACACTCCGGCCTCATCGGACACCTCGGCCATCCGGATCGCGGTGTCGCCGCGGCGCACGATGCACCGGCCGGCGGCATCGAGAAGTCGCTCCCGCGCCTCGTCGTCATCGAGGATCGCCCGGTCACCACCCCACCTCCGGCTCGGTTCCATGCCGGGATACTAAGGCCCCCAGCCGAATCAGGAAGGATTCCGATGGTCTACTCCGCGGCCGATGAGTCGTTCACCCATCAACTCCCGGTGACCTTCGACCAGGTGCACGACCCCGACCCGAGCTGGTCGGACCGCTGCTACTTCTTCGCGGCCGCCCCGGACGGCTCGCTGTTGCTGGCCAGCGGATACGGCAACAATCCCAACACCGGCACGGGGATGGGCTACGTCAAGGTCAGCATGGCCGACGGCCGGCACTGGGACCTGCTGGCCGGCCGTCCGGTCACCGGGGACGACCGCGGCGAACTGTCCGCCGGCCCGATGCGCTGGACCTGCGTGGAGCCGTTGCAGAAATGGCGGCTGGACGTCGAACCCAACGCCTCCGGCATCGCCTGGGAGCTGTACTACGAACCGACCGCCCCGATGTGGGAACTGCTGCCCATGAAGGTCCGGGCTGAAAACGGCGATCAACTGGCCGACATGTACCACATGAAGGAGCCCGGCCGCTGGACCGGTTGGGTGGAGATCGACGGCGAACGCATCAACGTCGACGGCTTTCACGGCGGCCGTGACCGGACCTTCGGGGTGCGCGTCGCCGACAAGATCGATTTCTGGCTGTGGCTCGACGCCGGTTTCGACGACTGTGCCATCGAGGCCTGGATCATCGAATCCGCCGACGGGGCAACGCTTTACGTCGACGGCGGGATCACCCGCAGCGACGGCACGGCGTCCAAGCGGTTCGTGAAGATCGAACACGAGGTCGAGTTCGACGGCGCGCGCAAGCGGCCGGCCAAAGCCGTGCTGGTGTTCACCGACGAGGACGGCACCACCTACCGGGTCAGTGCGGACACCCCGCACCAGGCGGTCAACGCCTACTACGGGCTGCCGATGGGCCACTGCCAGTACGAGGACCTCGGTGGCGGTGCGTACTTCATTCACTTCCGCTGGGACAGCAACGATCCGGACCAGCTGACCGAGACCGAGAGCAAGTCGATGGCGCTGGATCAGTTGATGCGCTTCGACATGGACGGCCAAACCGGTTGGGGCATCTTCGAACTGCTGATGGGCGGCCAGGGTTATCGGCGGTATCCGAACTGGGCGGCGATGGACATGTCCGCCTTCACCCAGGACAAGACCCCGGTCGACCGCAACCTGGAGGCCTGGCTGCGTGACCGGATCCCGGACGCCGACGAGGTTCGGGTCGAAGGCCTCGACCGGGTCGACTTCGGGCACTCCGCGGAGATGATGGTGCTGACGGTGGTGGAACGCCGCGGCGGCCCTGAGGTTGCTGAGACCCGCCGGGACGTGGTCCTCCGGCAGCGTCCGACGCCGCCCGCCCTGCTCGAACCCTATGATCTGCCAAGGCAATTCGAGATCCTACGAGCGTTGGCCGGCACCGACGTCCGGGTGCCGCCGGTGCTGTGGCTCGAGGACACCGGTGACGTCCTGGGCCGGCCGTTCCTGGTGATGGAACGCGTCGGTGGCGAGGTCTTCGAGATGGACGCGCCCGCCGTGCCCGATGAGACCGTCGTCAGGATGTGCAAGAGCCTGGTCGAGCAGATCGCAGCCATCCACGCCGTCGACCTCGATGCCACCGGGCTGCGGACCCTCGACACCGGCGAGCACCTGCGGCGCGAACTCGACCGCTGGGCCGCCGAGATGAACCGCGTCAAGAAGGGTCCGCTGCCCGCCCTCGAACGACTGCTGGCCGAACTGCGCACCACCATGCCGCAGCCGCACCCGACGGTCACGCTGGTGCACGGTGACGCCAAGCCGGGTAACTTCGCCTTCACCGACGGCGAGGTGAGCGCCGTGTTCGACTGGGAGCTGACCACGGTCGGCGACCCGCTGACCGACATCGGCTGGCTGGAACTGCTGTGGATGCAACCGGTCGGCATCACCAGTCACCCCGCCGCACTCGGCATCGACGAGCTGTTGGCGCACTACGAGAAAGTCAGTGGCATCACGCTGCAAAACCGTTCGTGGTACCGGGCTTTCAACGCGTTCAAGATGGCCGTCATCTGCCTGATCGGCGCGATGCTCTACGACGAGGATCACAGCGACGACGAGAAGCTGCTGCTGGCCGCCTACGGCACCGGTCTGCTGACCAAGGTCGGACTGACCGAACTCGGTGTCGACGAGGACCTCGACGATGGCCCGGTGCTGCCCCGGCAGGCTTTACAAAACTAGGCGACACTGTCACGCTGGGGCGATGGACTTCTCCCGCGTCGAACTGTCCGACGACGACCGCGCGTTCCGGGACGAACTGCGGGAATTCCTCGCCGGCGTCGTCACCGATGAGGTGATCGCACACGACCGTGAGACCGGTGAGAACTTCCACGAGGGTGTGCACCTGGCCCTGGGGTCGGCGGGCTATCTGGCGGCCGATTTCAACACCGGCACCGACGCGGGGTTCAGCAAGGTACGCCGCCGCATCTGGGAACTGGAGATCGCCCGGGCGCACACCCCGTGGTTCCACTGGGGCACCACCGCGATGGTCGCGCACACCGTCGCGGCGTTCGCTAGCCCGCAGTTGCGCGACGAGGTGCTGCCGGGAGTGCTGTCCGGAACGTTGCGGCTGTGCCTGGGCTACACCGAACCCGAGGGCGGTTCGGATGTGGCCACCTGCAAGACCCGGGCGGTCCGCGACGGCGATAGTTGGATCATTAACGGCTCCAAGATGTTCACGTCCAACGCCCACAACGCGCAGTACGTCTTCCTGATCACAAACACCGACCCCGGCGCGCCGAAACACCAGAGCCTCACCATGTTCCTGGTGCCGATGGACTCACCCGGCGTCGAGGTCCAGGGCATCCGCACCGTCGACGGGGACCGCACCAACATCACCTACTACAGCGACGTCCGGGTGCCGGACCGCTACCGCGTCGGTGAGGTCAACGGCGGGTGGGCCGTGCTGCGCGGGGCGCTGGACGCCGAACACGGCACGGTCGAACGCGACAAGACCGGGCTGGACAAGATCGCGGTGATGACCGAACACATCAACCTGATGGCCGAGGCCGTCGATCGCGTCGCCGGCCGCGTGAACGTGGCCGACGAGTCGGTGGCCTACCGGCTGGGCCGGTCGATCGCGCGCATGGAGGCGGCGATGAGCACACCGGAGATGTTCGGCCGAGTCGCCATCGCACAGACCATGCGCGACGTATCACCGGATCTGATGGACCTGCTCGGCGCCGCGTCCGTGCTGCCGGTGCAGACCGACGGCGCCGCCGATGACGGCGGGGCGGAGTACGTCTTCCGGTTGGCCGGGCCGACGGGGGTGTACGGCGGCACGCTGGAGGTATTCCGCAACATGATCGCCCAGCACGTGCTCGGACTCGGCAAACCGAATTACGTTCCGGCTCAATAACAGTCGGAGGCACCGTCGACGATGAACAGCGCGCCGCTGGTGTAGCTGCTCTGCTCGGTGCACAGGAACGCGATGGTGGGCGCGACCTCGCCGACCAGTCCGAAACGACCGAAGGGGATGTGCGCGATCTCGGGGTCGTGGATCTCGGGTATCGCCATCATCGGCTGGGTCATGGGTGTTTCGATCGCACCGGGGGCAATGGCGTTGACGCGGATGTTGTCCCGAGCCCACGCGACCGCGAGATTGCGGGTCATGCTGACGACACCCGCCTTGGCCGAACCGTAGCCCGGCACCATGGTCACGGCGCGCAATGCCGACATCGACGAGAGGTTGACCACACTGGCGCCGCCGGCCGCCGTCGATGCGCGCAGCGCCGCGCGCAGGCCGACGGTGAGCCGGTACGGCGCGGTGAGGTTCAGCGCGACCGACGCCTCGAAGCCGTCGGGCTTGGATTCGTCGAGGCCGCCGGGAAAGTTCGCGCCGGCGTTGTTGATCAGGACGTCCAACTCCTGGAATGTCGCGGCGAATTCGTCGATCGACGCCGGGTCGTCGAGGCGTAGTTGGCGGTAGCGCATACCCGTCAGGTCGGTGTCGTAGTCGCCGGCGGCGGCGCGGGTGCCGGTGACGGTGACGTCGGCGCCGGCGTCACGGAACAGCGTCGCGGTGGCGTGCCCGATGCCGCTGGTGCCGCCGGTCACCAGGACCGAGGTGCCGGTGAAGTCGAACGTGACGCGTGCGGTCATCGGTGCTCCAGTTCTTCGATCTGCTTGGTGAGCCAGGCGCGTTCCCAGAAGTTGACGCTCTGCGCACGCAGGTCTTTATGGGCGGCGGTCAGAACCTGCGTGGCCCGCCGGTTGCCGGGTGCCTGGCTCAGGACGGGCTCGGCCAGATGGATCGCGTGCACCGGGCGGCCCGCGGCCAGGTGCTCCTCGGCGCGCGCGAGCAGGTTGTCCGCGCCAGCCAATTCGACGATGTCGGGGTGTATTTCGTGGGGACTGACGGCATACAGCTCGGTGGTCGAGCGGTGGTGGAACCAGCCCGTGTAGTTCTCCCAGACGGCCCGTACATCCCAGGACACCTTGCCGTAGCCCTGGCCGACGTCCAGTTCGGCGGGCAGCGTGATGTCGCGCATCAGCGTGTAGACGTCCGTGCCCGCGTTCATGCCCGCCACGGTCTGGTCGTGCAGGTAGCGGACCGCATCGCGGAGCCGGGTCAGCTCGGCGTGAATGCGGTCCGCGCCGGTGACGGGATCGAAGTGTCCGGTGATCAGGATGTCCGGGCGCAGGTCCCGGACCCGCTCGATGGACGCGATCGTGGTGAGCGGGTCGCGGTAGCGGTCGCCGCGCATGGTGACGAAGTTCGGGATGTGACCGAACAGGGGACCGAAAGTGTTGCCGCACAGACAGATCTTCTGGTCGGGTAGCCACACCACCAGGGAGTCGGTGGTCTCTCCGCCCGGAGTCGCCAGCAATTCGATGCTGCGGCCGCCGACGGTCAGGGTCAGGGTGTCGTCGACCTCGAGGTCGGCGGTGCCGACGGACTGCGCCGGCAGCGCATCCCCGGTGCGCTCCCTGATCGCCTTGATACCCCGAGAGAGCGTGTCGGCGAAGGCGAACGCGCTGTTGCGGGCACGGAAGGCGGCCAGCCGGTCGTTGTCGTCGCGCCATTGCCGCCAATTGGCCTGGGCCACCACCGCTGTCCCGGGATCGCGCATGACGTCCACGCCGCCGACGTGGTCGTAGTGGCCCTGGGTGAGGATGATGTAGCGGGTGGGCGAGCCGTCCACGGCGTCGAAATTGGCCCGGTGGACGGGGCTTTCGAAACCCATTCCGGTGTTGACGACTACCCGGCCGTCGCCGGTGGTGAGCAGATAGGCGTTGGACAGCCCGGGTGACATCCAGATGCCGGGTGCCACCTCGGTGGCGCGCGGTGCGGTTGCCGGTGCGAGCGCCTCCGCGCCGGGCCGGCTGAGGTAGATCGGTTCGAAACCGTTCTCGCTCATCGGACTTCGGGCCGGACGTCGAAGCGGTCGAAGTAGAAGTCGAACCGGGAGCGCAGTTCCTCCGGCGTGACACCGAAGTGTCCCTTCAGGTCGTAGCGCACCCGGCCGTGCTTGCCCCGCGGGTTGCCGTCGAGGTAGGTCTGGAACGCCTTGGTGACGCGTGGTGTCAGCTCCACGCCGGCGCGCGCGTACAGGTCTTCGAGCAGCTCGAGTTCGTGGCCGTTGAGATGGTGGAAGCTGATGTCGACGCTGCGGTCGGCTGGGACGAGCTCGCGGTCACGCACGCAGGCCGACAGCAGCCGGTGCACCCGGTCGCTCCAATAGTCGATGAGCCATTGCGGGTCGATACTGCGGCGGCGCAACCGATCTGAGTACGCCATCATCGTCGCCGCCGACTGGATCACGGCCACCGGATCGCGATGGGTGAACGCCACCGTGGCGTCGGGAAACGTCGCCATCAGTGGCCCGAGTTGCTCACTGTGCTGCGGGGACTTGAGCACCCACGTCCGTGGTCCGCGAAGGAAGGTGAGCGCCTGCAGAACTTTCTTCGTGTACGCGTAGTGGCGCGTCTGATCGAGCCCCAGGTAGAAGTCACGCCAGCCGGGGACCCGGGCGTGCCACTCGAGCACGTAGGCCGAGAAGTCCAGATCCTGGATCTCGCACTCCTCTTCGATGGCCTCCGGAAATCGGTCGTGCAGGGCGGCCGTGTGCGGGGCGGAGACCATCATCGCCTCGTGCTCGGCCTTCGCTGCGGTGTAGCGGGGATCGACGCCGAAGATGTCGGGCCCCTGTCCGGGCAGCGGCATCGGCTCGCGACTCTCCCAGTACGGCAGCGCCCGTCGTCGCGGGTCGGCGGCCAACAGGTTCACCAGATGCGTGGTGCCCGAACGCGGCATTCCGACCACGATGAAGGGCTTCTCGATTTCGATCGTCTCGATCTCGGGGAAGCGCTTGAGCAGTTCGTGCAGCGACAGCCGATTACGCAACAACCGGACGATGCGGGCCCGCAGGGTCCCGCGAATCAACTGTGTCAGGCCGTCGTCCGCCTCGATCGCCGCGACGTAGGCGGTGATTCGGCCGGTGACACCGTCGGCCTCGTCCAGGTCGTCGGCACCGGCCTGTTCCACCGCCTCGGCCAGCATGCGGCCCTCGTCGAGGTCGACGGTCCGGGATTCGGTGTGGTCGAGGATCTGCCGCTGGACGTCGGTGAGCCGCGGCGCGACGAGATCCTCGAACTCCAGCACGTCGGTGGGCTGGCTCATCGCGGGCTCCGATCACGGATTGTGAGCGTCGAATATTCGATGTACTGTTCGAAAATATGACGCTCCCGAACGTAGAGCTCACCGACGGGGTCCGTCAAGCATCATCCCCGCCCACCGAACGCGTCATCGCGGTGGTGGAACTGCTCGCCGCCGAACCGCGGCGCGGGCTGTCGTTGACACACATCGCACGCACCCTGGACATCAGCCGTGCCACCGCGCACGCGATCCTGGCCACGCTGGTGGCCCACCGCTGGGTGCTGCGGGACGACCGGAGCGGCGGCTACTCGTGGGGGCCGGCCCTGGCGGCCGTGCGCAGGGCCGCCGACGACCGCCCATTCCACGCTGTGCTGCAGGATCTGCACGAGGCGACCGGTGTTCAGGTGTTCGTCGCGCGCCGCGAATCGGGCACCATCGCCGTGGTCGACAGCGTCGGCGCGGTGCCCGCGGCGTCGCCGATACGTGCCGGATTCCGGCTCCCGCTGGTGGCGCCGTTCGGGCGGGACTACCTGGCTTGGGCCGCCGACGACGACCGCGACGCGTGGCTGGCCGGTATCGGGAGCCCGTCGGGTGAACTGACGCAACGCCTTTCGGCGGTGCTGCGGGAGATCCGGCACCGGGGGTTCGTCATCGAGCGATTGACCCGCGAATACATTCGCGTGTACTCGGCGCTGCGCGCGCTGTCCGCCGACGGCGAACCGGACGCCATGACCGCCCGGCTCGCCGGCGCATTCGCCGACCTGGCGCTCGTCGACTTCCTGCCCGACGAACTCGGTGCGACGCGCGTGCATCCGGTCGCGTCGGTCTCGGCGCCGATCGCCGGGCGTGCCGGCGCGGTCACCATGTCGATCACCGCGGCACCCTTCGCGGACATCAGCACTGCCGAGATCGAGACGCTGGGCCAACAGGTGCGTGCGGCGGCGGCCCGCATCGAAGCGGCCGAGCACACCGAGTGATGAAGGGGTTCAAATGAAGTCGTCCATCGTGACCGGACCGGGAGCGACCGCGGTCGTCGAGGTGACCAGACCGACAACCGGCCCGCGTGACGTCCTGGTCCGCATCCGGGCGTGCGGGATCTGCGGTAGTGATTCGCTGTACATCGCCATCGGGGGGCTGCCACCCAGGGCGGGGCATATGCCGCTCGGACATGAGCCCGCCGGCGAAGTCGTCGAAATCGGCTCCGAGATCACGGACATCCGCGTCGGGGATCACGTGGTGATCAACCCGATGGCCGCACCCGGTGGGATCATCGGCAACGGCGGCCCGCAGGGTGGCCTGTCGGAGTACCTGCTGATCGAGGACGCGCGGCGCGGGGTGGGTCTGGAGATCATTCCGGACCACATTCCGTTCGAGGTCGCCGCACTGAACGAACCCATGGCCGTCGCGCGCCACGCGGTCAACCGCTGCCACCCCCGCGGCACCGACAAGGTGCTGATCTTCGGTGCGGGTCCGATCGGTCTCGGCGCCGTGCTGGCTTTTAAATCAGTTGGTGTGCAACATGTTACCGTGTCGGATGTCATCCCTTCTCGCCTGGACAAAGCGCTGGCGATCGGGGCGGATGCGGTGATCGACTCCAACACCGAGAATGTCCGCGAGCGGCTCATCGAGCTCCACGGCGAAGGTGAGGCCATGTTCGGCGGCCGAGCCGATACCGACATCTATCTCGACGCGGCCGGGGCGCCCGTGGTGCTGGACACCGCGATTGCCTCTGCCAAGAAAGGCGCCCGCATCGGGATTGTGGCCGTCCACAAGCAGCCGGTGCCGGTCGACCTCGTCACCCTGATGAGCCACGAGATCTCGCTGATCGGATCGATGGGCTATCCCGACGAGTTCTTCCAGGTCACCAGCGACCTCGTCGCGAATTGGCAGACGTACGCGCGCATCATCAGCCATACCATCCCGTTCACCGATATCGACGCCGCCCTCACGAGAGCGGGTACACCCGGGGCCGCCGACAAGATCGTCGTCACCCGGGACTGAGTCGTCACCCGGGACTGATCAGCCCCGGAGGCCCACCGCGTGGCGCAGCTGGGCCAGGAACTGGTCGCCGTCGTCGCTGCGAACGATGTAGTGGGACACCGCAACCCGGACGGCGGCGGCCGCCTTCACCGCGCCGTTGGGTCCGGTCACCAGTTTCTCCAACCGGGCGCGCATCAGCGGGATCACCCGCGACAGTGCCTCGATGGAGACTTCGGGCTCGATATCGACGATCCGCACACCCGAATAGGACTGCTGATACTCCACGATGAACAGCAGTGCGGCGTCCAGCTTTTCGTTGCCACGCAGGCCGGACGTCACTTGGGTGATGCCCGATTCGAAGGCCTCGCGTTCGAACACGCCGAAGGCCTTGAGCAGTTCGTCCTTGGAGGAGAACCAGCGGTACAGCGTGGGCCGTGACACCCCGGCCTGCAGTGCCACGTCCGACAGACTGAGCTTGGCCTGCCCGCTGCGGCCCAGCACGTCAGCGGTCGCGCGCAGGATGCGGTGCCGCGAGGACATCTCCTCCTCGGTCGGCACGGCGGCTTCACTCACCCGTCAAGCGTTACAAACCTATCCCTGTTTGTAAATACTTTCCGGAAACTGGTGTTGCGCGTCGCCGGGACTGGGCAGACTCACTGCCATGAGCGGACCGCTGGAAGGCGTCAAGGTCGTCGAACTCGGTGTCTGGGTGGCCGGTCCGGCGGCCGGCGGGATCCTGGCCGACTGGGGCGCCGACGTCGTCAAGATCGAACCGCCGGCGGGCGACCCGGCCCGGATGTGGGGACGCATGCTGGGGCTGGGCCCGGACGTCAACCCGCCGTTCGAGATGGACAACCGCTCCAAGCGCAGCGTGGTGATCGATCTGGGTACCCCCGACGGCCGGGACACCGCGCTCGAACTCCTTTCCACCGCAGATGTTTTCGTGACCAACATCCGTCCCTCCGCACTGCGGCGGCTGCGTCTGGATTTTCAGTCCCTCGCCGCGCGCAATCCCGCCCTGGTGTACGGCATCGTCACCGGCTACGGCCTCGAGGGTCCCGACGCCGACCGGCCCGCCTACGATGTCGCGGCGTTCTGGGCCCGGGCCGGCCTCGCGGACTTACTGACCCGCCCCGGTGACACCCCGCCGTTCCAGCGTGGCGGAATGGGTGACCATTCGTCGGGCATGACGCTGGCCGCGGCGATCTGCGCGGCGCTGGTGTCGCGGAACCGTACCGGCGTCGGGCAACTGGTGACCACATCGCTGTACCGACAGGGCGCCTACACCGTCAGCTTCGACCTGAACACCCTGCTGATGAGCGGTCAGTCGATCGCGATCGGTCAACGCGAGACGATGGGCAACCCCTGCATGAACAACTACGCAACGGCCGACGGCCGGCGCTTCTGGATCGTCGGGCTGGAGGTCACGCGGCACTGGCCGCCGCTGTGCCGTGCGGTCGGCCGCCCGGAATGGCTGACCGACAGCCGGTTCGACAGTCCGCGCGCCCGCGCGGCCAACGCGACCGAGCTGATCGCCGAGCTGGACCGGATATTCGCCACGCGGACCCTGGCCGAGTGGACGGAGATCTTCGCCGGTGAGCCGGACTTCTTCTGGGCGCCGGTCAACACGCTCGAGGATGTGCTCGTCGACGACCAGTTCCACGCGGCCGGGGGTGTGGTGTACGTGCCCGACGGTGGCGATTCGGTCCCGATGGTGGCCTCACCGGCCGATTTCTCCGGCACCCCGGCGAAACCGCGTTGCCGCGCACCGGAACTCGGGGAACATACCGACGAGATCCTCACGGAGCTGCACGCGGAACCCTGACCGGGCTTTACAAAATAGTCTCCAAATGTCACGCTGATCGCGACATGAAGGGAGCCGCAGTGACGGTCGCCAGCAGTTCACCGGCCCGCGAGTACAGTCCGGTCGACATCACCTCGCACGATTTCTGGAGCCGGCCGTTCGATCAGCGCGACGAGACGTTCGCCGGCCTCCGCGCGGGTGACGGGCTGAGCTGGCACCCGCCGCTGTCGAGCCTGTTCGACCTCGAGGAGCCGGGCTTCTGGGCGCTGACCCGGCGTGAGGACATCGTCTTCGCCAGCCAGCACCCCGAACTGTTCACGTCGGCGCAGGGGATCGCATTGGACCCGATGCCGGCCGAATTCCAGCGCATCGCCACGTTTTTCCTGATGATGGATCCGCCCGAACACACCCGCTACCGGGCGTTGATCAGCGCGGCGTTCACCCCGCGGCACCTGCGTGAGATCGAGGAGCAGATCCACGCCAACGCGGTGCGGATCGTCGACGACCTCGTCGGGGTCGGTGACGTCGACTTCGTCGAGGCCTGTTCGGCGCGGCTGCCGATGACCACGATCATGGACATGCTCGGGGTGCCGGCGGCGGACCAGCCGGCGGTCGCCAAGGCCGCCGAGAAGTTGTTCAGCATGAGCGACGACGAGTACTCCTCGCTCGAGGAGCGCGCGCAGGACACCATCAACGAGATGCTGCTGTTGTCCAGCACGGGTATCGAGCTGGCCAAGTTCCGCCGCGCCAACCCGGGCGACGATCTGATGACCGAGATCGTCAATGCCGAGGTGGACGGTCACCGGCTCACCGACGAGGAGATCGGGGCGTTCCTGATCCTGCTGTCCTCGGCGGGCAACGACACCACCAAGCAGACCACCAGCCACGCGATGATGGCCCTGGCCGCAAACCCCGCCCAGCGCGACTGGCTGCTGGAGGATTTCGACGGCCGGATCAACGGTGCCGTCGAGGAATTCGTGCGCTGGGCATCCCCGGTGCTGCAGTTCGCGCGGTTCGCGACCGAGGACGTCGAGATCGCCGGGCAGCGGATCAACGCCGGCGACAAGATCGGCATGTTCTACTGCTCGGCCAACCGCGACGCGTCGGTGTTCCCGGACGCCGGGACGTTCGACCTGTCCCGGTCACCGAACCCGCACCTGGGCTTCGGCGGCGGCGGTCCGCACTTCTGCCTCGGCAACCGGCTGGCCAAGACCGAGCTGCGAAACCTGTTCCGCGAGTTGCTCACCCGGCTCGACACGGTCGAGTTCGGCGAACCCGACCTGCTCTACAGCAACTTCGTGCACGGCATCAAGCGACTTCCGGCGCACATCGGCTGAGCCGCGGGCTAGCGCGGGCGGACCAGGACGGACTGCTGGATTGCGCCGACGGGCCCGGTCTCGTCGAACAGCGTGCCGAGCGTGACACCGATACCGTCTGGGCCGTAACTGGTTTCGGCCCGGATCCCCGTCCACTCGCCGGCCGGCACGCGGTGCAGATGCACCGCCAGGTCGGTGTTGAGGAAGGTGAACTTGCGGATGTCGAGCTTGCTGCCCAGCCCGTTGGCGCAGTCGGCCACCGTGAACAGCCGCTGAATCGGGGTCAGTGTCTCCCCGGCCACCAGGCTCACCTTCGGGGTCAGCCAGGATTCGCCCGGGCCCGGGTCGCCGAGCGAGGTCAGCCAGCGCCAGTCGACACTGTGCACGAAATTGGTGTCCCAGTCCTTCGCCATGTCCCGGTTGCGGGCCTCGGCCAGCGGGCGCAACGGCGCCGCCGGTGCATGCAGCAAACCCGCCGTGTCCAGCGTCTGCAGACGCCAACCGCTGGCCCTGGCCACCGCACGCGGGCCGGCCGGCCCCTGCGCGAGCATCTCGGCGCTGACGAGCTCAATCTGCTTGCCGGCCCGATCGATTCGGCTGCTGATCCAGAACTCGCCCTCGGCGGGCACCGGGCCGAGTAGGTCGATCACCACCCGGGCCAGCCGGGTGTCGTCCCGTTGTTCGCAGCGTTCCAGACCGCGCACCAGCAGTCCCGACAGCGGGGCGCCGTGCTGGATCTTCGGCGACCAGGTGCTGCGCACCATATCCGTGGCCGCGAACTTCTCGCCGCGCTCGTCCCCGGCGTCGAGCAGTTCGTAGTAATAGTGGGTCATCAGTGGTGGTGTGCCTCTCGATCCAATGGTCCGGTCCCGGCGACCTCGACGGTCAGCGTATCGACGCGGGACAGTTTGGTGCCGCGCAGGCGTTCCGGATAGGCGTCGGTGCTGCTGAGCAGGAACAGGGTCTTGTTCTCGGGACCGCCGAGCGCGCAGGCGATCGCGACGCGACCGCCGGTCTCGACGCGGTCGGTCACGGTCCCGCCCTCCACGATCCGGTCGAAGCGGTATGCCAGCGTCATCGCCGTCCACACGCCGCCCTCGACGTCGAGCGCGAGGCCGTCCGGCGGGCCCTCCAGCGCGTCGGCGAACACCCGCCGCCCCGACAGGCCACTGTCGTCGACGGTGAACGCCGTCAACCGTCGGCCGGTCGACTCGGCCACGATCAGGGTGGCGCCGTCGGGGGTCAGCACCATGCCGTTGGGGAAGTCCAGATCGGCGGCGACGACGGTTGCGGAGTTGTCGGCGTCGATCCGGATGACGACGCCGCACTCCCGGGCCTGCGAGCCGACATACGCGCGGCCGGTCCCGTCGACCACCATGTCGCCGAGCGGCGCCGGGGCCAGGCCGGCCAGGTCGGCGACGACGGTGAAACGGTCCCCGTCGTAGGCCAGCACCTGCCTGGCCTCGGTGGAAACGACGAGCAGCGTTCCGTCGGGGCGAAACCCCAGCCCGGAGGGGGCGTGACCGGGCAGCGGCACGGTCGTCGTCGACCCGCAGAGCGTGACGGTGTGCAGCGCCTCGCCGAGCATGTCGGAGAACCACAGCATCCCCTCGAACCAGCGGGGGCCCTCGCCGAAACAGAAACCGTCGGTCAGGGGACTCAGTGACGTTGCACCTTTACAAATCACGCCGCAAGTGTCACGCTCGCTAGGTGCCACTGTCAACTATCCGGTGTTCGTCATGAGCATGAAGAAGTATTACGGTCACACGCTGTTGTACCTGCACGAGACCGTTGCGCTGGGCTCCGGCAGCGGCGCGCAGTTCGCCGCGGCGTTCGGTGAGCTGTATCAGCCGATGATGGAGGAACTCGGCGCCCGACTGTTCGCCATCTGGGAGACCACCCCGTACAACGGGCACTGGCCGCAGGTGACGATCATCTGGGAGATCGACGCGTTCGCCGACTACGCCCGCATCGGCCGGGCCCAGTCGTCCGGTGGCAGCCATCATGAAGCTGCGGCGAAGTGGTCGCAGTACCTGTCCGGACTGGGTGCCAAGGGCGAGGGCCGGATCATGTACGCCGGCAAGTACAACAAGACCCTGGCGCAGCTGCGGGAGGCCGAATTCGGTGCCGGACTGGTGATCCAGGAGATCATGCAGACCAAGCCCGGCCGCCAGGACGACTACATCCGCGAGCTCGAACGGCTCTACGTGCCCTGGTCGGAATCCACCGGGAAGCGCTGGCTGGGCTCGTTCATCACCACCTTCCGCTTCAACGAGGTGATCCATTACTGGGCGCTGGACGGCGGCTGGGACTGCTTCGAAAACCATTACCCGTCCTGGAAGGACGCCCCCCCGGCCGAGATCGTCACCTGGATGAGCGTCGCGCCGGCCCTGCGCGACGGCTGGGAGGATTCCATCCTGCAGGCGTTGCCGCCGTCACCACTACAGGGATAGAGATATGAATCAGCCTGTTCTACAAGACTTCTCCTACGATCCGTTCGATCCGGACGTGATGGCCGACCCGCTCCCGTACTACCGGACCCTGCGCGACCGGCACCCCGTTTACTACATCGACAAGTGGGACACCTACGCGCTGTCGCGCTTCGACGACATCTGGCAGGTTCTCGGACTCAACGACGGTACCTTCGTCGCGTCGGAGGGCACCCTGCCGGCGGCCAACGTCCTGGAGCATCACAACGACGGCCCGGTGCCGGATCCGCCGTTGCACCCCATGCCGTTTCACGCCAACTTCGACTCACCGATCTACGAGAACGTGCGCCGCTGCACCTCGGCGCAGTTCCGGCCGCGGTCGGCCGCCAAACTGACCGACCGGATCCGCGCCCTGGCCAACGAGCGCCTCGATGAGCTGCTGCCGCGCGGCCGGTTCGACCTGACCCAGGACTACGGCGGCTTCGTGGCGGCGACGCTGGTGTGCGAATTCGTCGGCCTGCCGGTCGATCTCGCACCCGAAGTGCTCGCCGTGGTGAACGCCGGAAGTCTGGCCGAGCCCGGGGAAGGGGTCGAGGTCGGCAACGCCCGGCCGGGATTCCTGTCCTATCTGACCCCGATCATCGCGCGGCGGCGTGCCGAAGGCGCGGACGGCAGCGTGCCGATCGCGGACAGCCTGATCGGCTTCCGACTGCCGGATGGCTCCGCCTTCGACGACGTCGAGGCCGCCACCCAGATGCTGGGCGTGTTCATCGGCGGCACCGAGACGGTTCCGAAGATCACCGCCACCGGTCTGTGGGAACTGGCTCAGCGTCCGGACCAGTTGGCCGCCGTTCGGGCCGATCTCGACGCCAACGTCCCCATCGCCCGCGAGGAGATCATCCGCTACAGCGCACCCGCGCAGTGGTTTGCGCGAACGGTACGGCGGCCCTACACCATTCACGACACCACGGTGCAGCCCGGACAGCGGATCATCAGCCTGATCGCTTCGGCGGCCCGCGACGAACGCGAGTACGACGACCCCGACACGTTCATCTGGAACCGGCCCATCGAACGGCTGCTGTCCTTCGGGCACGGCCAGCACTTCTGTCTCGGCGTGCATGTGGCGCGCCTGGAGGTCACGGTCATGATGCAGGAGTTCCTCAAGCGGGTTCCCGACTACCGGATCGTCACCGACGAGGCGTCGCGGCCGCCGTCGAGTTTCCAGTGGGGCTGGAACAGCATCCCCGTGGAGGTGTGAGGAGATGTGGTGTCACCGCCTCGTCGCGCCCTACACGTTCGAACGGATCGACATCCCCGAGCCGGCACCGGAATCCCTTGCCGAGCGCCAGGTTCTGCTGAAGTTCCTGGCCGCCGGCATCTGCGGTAGCGACCTGCCCGGTTTCAAGGGCACCCAGGGCAAGCTGCCCGGTGACACCGGAGCGTGCGCGGCCGGAATCGACGGCTTCCCGATCCACGAGATCGTCGGTGAGGTGCTGGCCAGCCGCCACCCCGACCACGCCGTCGGCGACCGGGTGGTCGGCTGGGCGTCGGGCTTCGACGGATTGATGGCCGTCGTGCGTTCCGACGGCGACGGGCTGGTGTCCTACGATCCCGCGCTGAGTCCCGAACTGGCCGTCGGCCTGCAACCGCTGGCGTGCGTGCTGTACGCCCTCGAACAGGTCGGCGACCTGACCGGGAAGCGGGTGGCCATCATCGGGCAGGGTTCCATCGGCCTGCTGTTCGCCTACACCGCAAAGGCTTTGGGGGCCGCACACGTGACCGGTGTCGACCCGGTCGACCGCTCGGCGCTGTCCTCGTCGTTCGGGGTGGACACCGCCGTGCGTGCCACCAGCGACCGCTGGGTGGGCCGGCTCGAATACCCGGACAAGGCCGACGTCGTCATCGAGGCGGTCGGGCACCAGGTGGCCACGCTGCAGCACGCGGTCGAGGCGGCCGCGTTCGCCGGCACCGTCTTCTACTTCGGGATCCCCGACGACGACTGCTACCCGATCAGCATGCGGACCATGTTGCGCGGCAACCTGACCCTGAAGTCGGGGGTGACCGCCGACCGCACCCGGGTGCTGCACGCGGCCGACGAGTTCGCCCGTGCTCATCCGGACCTGTTGCCGGCCTACATCACCCACACCTTCGGGGTCGACGATGTGCAGGCCGCCTTCGAGTTGGCGTGTCGGCCGGTGTCCGAACGGGTGAAGATCGCGATCGTCCCGTGAGCGCGCGTAGCCGGCTTCAGGAGGCCCTCGCCGGCAAGCAGCACGTGTGGGGCGGCTGGGTGGTCGGACCCACCGCGATGGGTCCGGAGGAATACGCCCGGACGGGCTACGACTACGTCGGATTCGACACGCAGCACGGCTATCTCGATGACGCCGACGTGGCGAGCATGCTGCGCCGCCTCGAGCATGTTCCGGTCGCCACCGCCGTGCGACTTCCCTCGGCGGCTCCCGCACCCATCGGCCGCGTCCTGGACGCCGGCGCGGACGCCGTCATCATCGCGATGGTGGAGACCCCCGAGCAGGCCGCCGCCGCGGTGGCCGCGGCCCGGTACGCCCCGGCCGGAGTGCGCAGCTTCGGCCCGCTGCGGGCCTCGCTGGGTGTCGACGCCGCCGACCTGGAGGCGCGGGCCTCCGTCTACGTCATGATCGAGACCGCCGCGTCCTTGCGCGCACTCGACGAGATCTGTGCGGTGCCAGGTCTTTCCGGCGTGTACGTCGGCCCGGCAGATCTGGCGATATCGATGGGCCATAGTCTGGCGGAGATGACGACCGCGCCGGCGATGATCGATGCCATCGACTCGATCCAGCGCGCCGCCGCCGCGGCCGGGCTGGTCGCCGGGATCCACGCCGGTGACGGTAGAACCGGAAAGGCCATGGCGCAGCGCGGCTTCCGGATGATCACCCTGGCCTCGGAGTCCCAGGCGCTGCGACGCGGGGCGACCGAGCACCTACGCGAGGCCGACGGGCAGGACGTTGCCGATACCAAGAAGGGCTACAACTGAGGTGACGGCCGTGGCTGAGAACCATGCCCGCGAGGAGCGGGCGCTGCTGCGCGATTCGGTGCGCGACGCCCTGGCGGCGGGGGCGCGACTCGACGATCTGGGGCTGTGGTCGACCCTCACCCCACCGGACGGTTCATTGGCCCTGGCGATGGTCGTGGCCGAGGAGTTGGGCCGGGGCCGGTACGCCGGACCCGCCTATGAGGTCATGGTGGGGGATCTGGTCGCGGCCGAATTGGGCGTCGGCGCCGACGCGGCGTTCGTCACCGGCGACGCCGCCGGCGCCACGGACCCCGCGGTCGCGGTCGCGTCGGAGCGCCTGCTGCTCATCGCGACCGGCGACACCTTGGCCGGTGCCTGTGCGGCGGATGCGCGGGTGATTGAGAGCCCATCGCTGGACGTCACCCGACGGACCGTCCGCTACACCGTGACGGACGCCGAACCGATTGCCGTGCAGACTGATACGGTCCGACGCGCTCGCGCGTCCCGCAGCCTGCTGTACGCCGCGGACACCCTCGGTTGTATCGAGCACGTCCTGGACAAAACCGTCGACTACGCCAAACAACGCACCACCTTCGGTGCGCCGATCGGCAAGTACCAGGCCGTCGCCCACCGGCTGGTCGACCACACCATCACCACCCGGCAACTGAGGCTGCTCCTCGACGACGCTGCCGCCTCGTTCGACACCCGGGATGACGCGCTGGCGCTGTGCCTGGCCACCGCCGAGACCTTCCTGTGGGGCCGCGGAACCGAAATCATCAGCGACTGCATCCAACTGTGCGGCGGTATCGGGTTCACCTGGGAATGGGGCCATCACCTCTACCTGCGTCGTGCCGTGCAGAACGGGACCCTCGGCATGGGATGCGGCCGGCCCCGGCGCCGACTGGCCGAGGCGGTCGGCTGGTGAGTGCCACGATCAGCGAATACCGCAGCCGGGTCAGGAAATTCATCGCCGACCGGCGGCCGTCCGGCCAGTGGTACGACGGAATCCGGGTGCCGCGCGATGCGGAGGCCCAGCAGGCCGTGCGTCGCTGGTACGCCGACCTGTTCGACGCCGGTTTCATGGGTGGATCGTGGCCGGCCGAGTACGGCGGTCACACGGGGCACACCCCGCAGCACGATGCCGCGGTGATGGAGGAGATCGTTCGCGCGCGGGCGCCCCGGCCGATCGACCAGGTGATGTTGGCGGCGCATCTGATCATCACGTTCGGGACGGCCGAGCAGAAGGACCGGTATCTGCCGAGAATCCGCTCGGCCGAGGACATCTGGTGTCAGCTGCTCAGCGAGCCCGGTGTCGGCAGCGACCTGGCGCGGCTGACCACACGGGCCACCCGGCAGCCCGACGGCACGTTCCGCGTGGACGGTCAAAAGGTGTGGACCACCGACGGGCAGTGGTCACAGATGGGCGTGCTGCTGGCCCGTACCGACCCGGATGCCGCGCGCCCGCACGCCGGGCTGACGATGTTCGTCGTGGACATGGCCACAACCGGCATCGAGGTGCGCCCGATCCGGGAGATGACCGGTTCCGACGAGTTCTGCGAGGTGTACTTCGACGGCACGGTCTTGCCGGCCGACAGTGTCCTCGGCGAGGTGAATCATGGTTGGGCGGTGGCTAATTCGGGCCTGGCGTCCGAACGCGCCTATGTCGGGGCCAACGCGGTGATGCTCGAGCTGCTGTTCGACGACCTGCTCGAGCTGGCCCGGGCGGTCGAGCTGCCCGACGGTGTCGCCATCGACGATCCCGTGGTGCGGGAAGACCTGGCCGATCTCCGCGCCCGCGTGGCCGGCGTGCAGCACGTCGCACGCGACGCGGTCGACAAGGTCGCGCGGGGGACCGACACCCCGTCCGACGGCATGATCGCCAAACTCGCCTACACCGAGCTCAACGTCGCGCTGTGCCGGTATGCGATCACTCTCGCTTCCTCGGGCCGGTTGCGGCCGGACGGCGCCGACGTGAACCGCCGTTGGCAGCAGGCGTTCCTGTGGTCGCGGGCCCTGACCATCTCGGGCGGCTCGTCGGAGATCGTGCGCAACGTACTGGCGACCCAACTGCTGGGTCTCCCGAGATCTTGGTGAGGAGACAGCGATGACCGACCGTGAACGGATCCGCGAGTTGATCGCGGCCTACGCACTGTTGTTGGACGCCGACGACATCGAGGGATGCATCGGTCTGTTCACCGAGGACTCGGAGTACCTGGTGTTCGGTAAGACGCTGCCGGGCCCGGAGAAGGTCCGCAAGATGTTCGCCCGGGCCCCGCGCGGCATGCACCTGACCGGCGCGTCGGTGATCACCGTCGACGGCGACACCGCGTGCGTGCGCACCCAGGTGCTGTTCGTCGAGGCCGGCACTCACGCCATGCGGCCCGCGCTCTATGACGACGACCTGGTGAAGGTCGGCGGTGACTGGCGGTTCAAGCGCCGCCGCTGTCAATTCCTCACCACTGCAGGCCTTTCCGACGTACCGCAGGAGCAGCTGCCATGACCGACCGCGTGGCATTGGTGACCGGGGCCGCCCGCGGGCAGGGTGCCGCCATCGTCCGGCGGTTGCGTGCCGACGGCATCAAGGTGGCGGCCGCGGACCTGGTGAGCGAGGAGCTGTCCGCCAGTGTGGCGGGGCTGGCCGATGACGGGGTGCTGGCCGTGCCGCTCGACGTCACCTCCGAACAGCAGTGGGCCGCGGCCGTCGCGACGGTTCTCGACGCGTTCGGTTCCTTGAGCACGCTGGTCAACAACGCGGGCATCCTGCACCGGGCCGCGCTGCCCGAGGAGACGGCAGCCGGCTTCGAAAGGCTTTGGCGGGTCAACACATTGGGGCCGTTCCTGGGTATCCAGGCGTGTCTGCCGGCGCTGCGTCAGGCCGACGGCCCCTCGATCGTCAACACCTGCAGTACCGGTGCGCTGCGACCCTTTCCCAACCACGCCGCCTACGGCTCGTCGAAGTGGGGGCTGCGCGGGCTGACGCAGGTTGCGGCCGCCGAATTGGCGCCGTCGCGCATCCGGGTCAACGCCGTGCTGCCCGGAGCCGTCGCAACCCCCATGCTCGACGAGCAGACCCAGGCCCGGCTGGCTGCCGGCGCGACCACCGGCAGGTTGGGGACCCCGATGGAGATCGCGGACGCGGTGGCCTTCCTGGTTTCCGATGCGGCGTCGTTCATTACCGGGGCCGAACTCGTCGTCGACGGCGGCCAGTCCCTGAAGATCGGCTGATCCGGTGCGCGAAAGTCGGTCGGTGGCAGCGCGCCTCGATCCCGCGCTGCGCCATCTGGCGGACACGCGCACCGATCTGTCGCCCGAGGTGCTGCCCACCGTGCGCGACGGGCTGGACCAGCGGCGCGCGGAGCAGGCCGGCGCCCTGGACACCGTGGGAGTGGACATCACGGACACCCGCATCGGGACGGTCCCGGTGCGCGTCTACCGCGGCCACCCGGGCCCCGCGCCGACGGTGATCTACTGCCACTCGGGCGCTTTCGTGCTGGGGAACCTGGACACCGACCACCGCCAGTGTGTCGAACTGGCCCGCCGCGCCGAATGCGTCGTGCTGTCGGTCGACTACCGGTTGGCCCCCGAGCATCCGTACCCGGCCGCGGTCGTGGACGTCGAGACGGTGTTCGACGCGGTGAGCAGTGGGGAACTCGGGGTCGACCCGGGGCGGCTGGCCGTGGCGGGCAGCAGCGCCGGCGGCGCGCTGGCGGCCGGCATCGCCCAGCGCGCCGGGCGCCGGCTGCTGTTCCAGCTGCTGCACCAGCCGGTGCTCGACGACCGTCCGTCGCCGTCGAAGGAGGAGTTCGCCGCCACCCCGGGGTTCGACGGTCCTGCCACCGAACTCATGTGGCGGTACTACCTCGGCGGCACGGCCCGTCCGGACGATGCGGTGCCGGCCGCCGTCGTCGACCTGGTCGGGCTGCCGCCGACGCTGATCACCTGCTCGGAACTCGACCCGCTGCGCGACGAGGCGATCGACTACGCCCTGCGGCTGATGTGGGCCGGGGTCGCCACCGAACTGCACGTCTTCCCCGGCACCTGCCACGGCTTCGACGCCTACCTGCCGGACTGGGAGGTCACCCAGCGGTTGTTCGACATGCAGGCGGCCGCGTTGCGGCGCGCATTTCTGACCGGTTGACGACACGCCCGAAACTTTCCCCAATAGCCGAGAAGTCGGGCAGTCGCCGCGTCATGATGATGGGCAGAAGCGGCCGTGTGGTCGAAGATCGGGGTGAGGAGTTGAACGTGCGCGTGAGATCTCTGGTGCTGGGTTCGGCGATGGCGGCCGGCGCCTTGTTCGGCGCGGTGGGCACCGCATCCGCGGATGTACCGCCGAACTGTTCGGCCGCCGACCTGGCCGGTGTGGCCGCCGGGGTCTCGGCCGCCACGTCGGCGTACCTGTTCACCCACCCGGACGTCAACGCGTTCTTCACCGGGCTGGCGGGCCAGCCGCGTGATCAGCTGCGCTCGAAGGTCCAGTCCTACATGGCCGACAATCCGCAGACCGCGGCCGAACTGCGCGGGATCCGCCAGCCGATGACCGACCTGCGGGCCCGGTGTGGCCTCGCCACACCGGATTCAGACCACCTGGCCTCCTGACGGACCGGACAGTCGCGGCGCGTACACCGCCTGCGTCCATCGGGAGTCGTCGGTGAGTGCCCGCCGGATGATCTTGCCGCTCGCGGTGCGGGGAAACTCGCCGGCCCACGCCACGATCTGCTCCGGGAGCTTCCGGGTCGCCAACCCGGCCGCGGTCAGCTGATCCCGCACCGTCGGATAGCTCAGCGCCGCGGCAGGCTCGCGGACGGCCAGCACCAGCCGCTCGCCGGTCTCGTCGTCGGGCAACGCAAACGCTGCACACTCGCCCAGTTCGGCTGCCGCCGAGTCGATCTCGGCCAGCGAGATCTTCTCGCCCTTGCGGATGACGATCTCTTTGAGCCGGCCGGTGATCCGGATCCGGCGGCCCGGTAGCAGCTCGGCCTGATCGCCGGTGCGCACCCAGTCGCCGTCGAACGCGCCGTCGTTGTGCGTGGGATCCAGATAGCCGTGGAACTGGTGCGGCCCGCTGATGAGCAGTTCGCCGGAGTCCCCGACCGCCGCCTCGACCCCGGGCAGCGTGGCCCCGTCGTCGGAGGAGTAGGCAGACAACGCCGTCGACGTGGAGAACGGCACCTCCGAGGAGCCGTACACCCGGACCGCACGCACCCCGAACCGGTGGGCGGACTCGATGACCGACGCCGGGATCATGGCTCCGCCCAGGGCAATACAGCGCAGGGGCAGTGTGGCCAAACCCCGCCGGTCCGCCTCCGCGAAGATCGTCTCGGCGATCACGGGCGCGCCACCGATCACGGAGGCGCCGTGCGCGCACACCTGCTCGAAGGCGGACTCCGGTGAAAAGTGCTCTGCCAAGACAACTCTGGCACCGACCCGCAGCGCCGACTCGATCTGCAACACGCCGGTGATGCTCGCCACCGGGCTGGCGAGGAACAACGTGTCGTCACCGGCCAGCCGCAGCGCGTCCACCATATTGGCGGTGCCGCAGCGCAGGCTGTTCACGGTGTGGATGGCACCCTTGGGGCTGCTGGTGGTGCCGGAGGTGAAGACGACGACGGCCGCGGCATCGGGGTCGACGGCGGCAGTTTCGGGTGTGGTGGCGACAGCCCGCCCGCCGTCCAGTGGGAGCACGGGGCAAAAGCCGCTCAGCCCCAACCGATCCGCATCCTCGGTTCCGGCCAGCGCGACCCGGGGTGCGGTGGCGGCGCAGACGTTCTGCACGTCGGTTCGACCGCTGCGGTGATCCAGCAGAACGGCGACGCTGCCGTGGCGCACCACCGCGAGATAGGCGGCGACGGCCTCGTTGCGCAGCGGCGCAACCACCAGCACGGCGTCCTGTGCGGTGATCCCGGCCCGGCTGAGCGCCAGGCGAATTCGCGCGACGGCGGCGTCCAGGTCGGCGTAGGTCCATTCCGAGATGCCGTCGGCCAGGGCGGGACGGGAACTCGCAGCCAGGGCGGCCGGACCCGCCGACGTCCAGTGGCCGGCCGCGCGGAATCCTGCGGCGGCCGGCGGTGAGGGCGGATGGGTCCCGGTGATCCTCACCCGGTCAACTGCCGCCCGCGACCGCTTCGAGTTCGCGGGCGATGGCCGCGTGATACTTGTCGATGTTGGCCGGGTTCACGATCCGGAAAAGCTTGTCGGGCAACGGGGAGTCCTTGTAGGCCTCGATCGTCATGGTCCGGGTGAACAACGTGATCCCCGGCCCCGGCCGGGTGAAGTGATACTGGACCGTGATGCGGCCCGGCATCCCGCCGTTGCCGTCGGCGTCGTGACCGAGATTGCCGACCGAGTTGAACACCCACATCTTGGGGCGCATCGCCATCGCCAGATGCCACGTGTAGATGTGCGTCCCGTCCGGGCCGCCCTCCTCCCAGGTGTCGCCGACCTTCAGCGGCAGGTCGTCGAGCTTGCCGACGTAGTTGCTGCCCGGATAGGTCTTCGTCCAGTTCGCCGGGTTGGTGACGAAGTCGTAGACGACCTCGGCTGGCTGGCTGAACGCCGTCTCCGAACTCGTGGTCACGATGCCCAAGGCTCTGCCTCTCGGTTCCGCAGGGTTTCGACTGACTTTACAGATTACGGCAAAAGTGTCAGGCCGATGTGGCAGGCTCCGCGGATGACGTCAGTGCTGAGGCCGGCCGATCTCTACCACACGGGCGTGGTGGTGCCCGATCTCGACGCAGCCATCGATCGGCTGTCCGCGGTCGGTGGCTATCGCTGGACCAAGACCGTCGAGGCCACCATGCCGGTGCTCACCGCCGACGGTCCGGTGGACATTCCGTTCCGCATGGTCTACTCGATCGACGCCCCCCATCTCGAGCTCGTGCAGGAAGTGCCCGGCACCACCTGGACCAGCGCGCCGCGCAACGCCGTGCACCACCTCGGCTACTGGACCGACGACGTGCTGGCCACCGGCGCGCAATTGGAGCGGGCGGGCTATGCCTTCGAGGTGCGCGCCGGTGGTGACGGGCCGCCGATCTTCGCCTACTACCTCGACCCGCTGGGTGTTCGCATCGAGTTGGTGGCTCGCAATGCGTTCGGCGACTGGCCGGCGTTCCTGCAGGCGATGGCCCGCTGAGTTTGCCGGCCGCGACTTCCACGAGAGGTAGATTCCTGTCCCATGGCGAAGCTCCCGATTCCGGCCACTCCCGACGAGGTCACCGCTCAGTGGTTGTCGACGGTGTTGGGGACGCCGGTGGCCGACGTGGCCGTCAGCCCGATCGGCACCGGGCAGACCGGGGCGACCTACCGCGTCGAGGTGACGTACGGCTCCGGCGGCGGCAACGATCTGCCCGCCACCTTCGTCGTTAAGCTGCCGTCCCAGGAGGCCTCGGTGCGGGCCAGCGCCTCGTTTGGTTACCAGGCCGAGCACGCCTTCTACACCGAGGTCGCCGATACGGTTCAGGTGCCCATGCCGCGCTGCTATTACTGCGACATCGGTTCGGATGGAACAGATTTCGTTTTGCTGCTCTCCGACATGGCACCCGCGGTGCAGGGCGATCAGATCGCGGGTTGTGATGCACAGGACGCCGAGCTTGCGGCCCGGGCGCTCGCCGGCCTGCACGGGCCGCGGTGGTGTGATCCGGCGTGGCGCGACTTCGCGGGTGCGGTGATGGGCAAGCCCGGCGAGGACTCGGCCAAGGGCCTCGGCGACGTCTTCACGATGGCCGTCGGCATCACGCTGGACAAGCTCGGTGGCCGGTTGTCTCCTGACGATGCCGCCACCCTCAACGAGGTCGCGGCGGTCATGGCGCCCTGGCTGATGCTCGAACCGGATCGGTTCAGCATCCTGCACGGCGACTTCCGCCTGGACAACCTGCTGTTCGATCCGGACCACACCCGTATTTCCGTGGTGGACTGGCAGACGCTGGCGGTCGGACTGCCCGCGCGGGACCTGGCCTACTTCATCGCGTCCGGCCTCGAACCGGAACTGCGGGCGCAGGTCGAGAAGGAACTGGTCGCCGACTACCACGGCGCCCTGCTGGACCACGGTGTCCGCGACTACGACCTGGACACCTGCTGGCGCGACTACCGAATCGGGATGCCGCAGGTGCCGCTCATCACCGCCCTGGCCGTCGCGTTCGTGACGTCCACCGAACGCGGTGACGACGTCATGGTGGCGATGCTGCAGCGCAGTCTGCGGGCGATCCGGGAGCTGGGGACGCTGGAGCTCATCCGGGAGCTATCGGCCGCGTCGTGACGCGGTCGAGCACCACCTGACCGCGTGGTGGTGGAATGAACTGCAGCACAACATGATCGGCACCCGCGGCCTGGTGCGCATCGACGCGGGCCGCGAGGGCTTCCGGCTCGTCGGGCACCACCAGGGCGTCAAGCAGCCGGTCGTCGGCGGAATCGAGTTCGCTCGCGGTGAAGCCGAAACGGCGAAGGTTGTTGCGGTAGTTGGGCATTCCGAGGCAGAAGCCGAGATACTCACGGGCACCGTCGCGCCACGATTCGGGCAGCGCGACCAACTGGGTCGGCGCGATCCAGCTGTCGGGATGAGTCGCACGAACGGCGGCGGTGTGGGCCACCGGGCAGAAGTAGGTGTGCACACCGCCGGTGTGCTCGGCGGCCAGGTCGACCATCCGCGGGCCCAGCGCACCGAGAAAGCGCGGCGGCAGCTTCCGGCGCCCCACGACGGCGTCCATGGCGGTCAGGTAGTCGCGCATCGCGGTCAGCGGGCGTTCGTACCGTGCCCCGCGGCCCTCGGCCAGTTGCCGGTGGCTGGTGCCCAGACCCAGCAGGAACCGGCCCGGGAACGCCTCGTGCAGGGTGGCGGCCGCGGCCACCATGGCCTCGGGATCGCGGGCGTGGATCGTCGCGACACCCAGCGCCACGGTCAGCTCCGCGGTGCCCTGCAGATACAACGCCGCCCGGACGAACGGGTCCACGCCGCTGAACTCCTGTAGCCAGATCGTCGAAATGTCGGCGGCCTCGATGGTGCGCGCTGCGGCGACGGCATCCGGGGCGGACATCCGGTCCAGGAAGCCCGACCACAAACCGATGCCGCCGGGCAGGGGAACGGTCACCCCCCTACTTTACAAAATTTCGGTCAAGTGTCACGCTGTTGGAGAGTTCGCATTCCGCACCCGACGTTGAGAGTGGTTGCATGGCCGCACCGAAGAGCCCGTCGAAGCTGGTGTTCGACCCGTTCTCCCGGGAGTACTTCGACGATCCGTACCCGACGTACCGGCGGATGCGTGACGAGGCGCCGGTCTACCACAGCGAGCAGTACGACTTCTACGCGCTGAGTCGCCACGCCGACGTCGCCGCGGCCTTCAAGGACTTCGAGACGTACTCCTCGGCACGCGGGGTGACGCTGGAGGAGATCCAGTCCGGGCGGCACTCCCACGAGCAGTCGATCATCTGGATGGACCCGCCCGAGCACCGGCGCATGCGCAGCCTGGTGAACAAGGTGTTCACGCCGCGGGCCATCCAGGCGCAGGAAGCCGTCATCCGGGAGAAGATCGACCACTACCTCTCCCGGGTGGACCCGACGGCCTTCGATGTGGTCGCCGACTTCTCGGGGCTGTTCCCGGTCGAGGTGATCGCCACGATGCTCGGTGTGCCCGAAGCGGACCGCCAGAACATCCGGATCTGGCTGGAGGAGTCGTTGCACCGGCCGCCGGGCCGGGCGACCCAGAGCCGCGCCGGAGCCGACGCGATGATGAAAACGGGCGCGCTGTACTACGGCATCATCCAGGAACGGCGCGTCGAGCCCCGCGACGACATGATCAGCCAACTGTGCGCCGTCGAGGTGGAACGCGAGGACGGCACGCGCACCCGGCTCGACGACGTCGAAATCGCGGGCTTCTGCACGCTGCTGGGCGCCGCCGGCGCGGAGACGGTGGCCAAGACGCTGGGCATCGCGGCCGTCGTGTTCTCCCGCCACCGTGACCAGTGGGAGCAACTGCGCGCCGACCGCACCAAGATCCCGGACGCCATCGAGGAAGTGCTCCGGTACGAGGGCCCGGTGCAGTACGACTGCCGGTACGTCACCAAAGACGTCAAGCTGCACGGCACGACGATCCCGGCGGGCAGCGCGATCATGCTGCTGGGCGCGTCGGCGAACCGTGACGACCGCGCGTTCCGCAATGCCGAGACCTTCGACATCAACCGCGACCGCACCGAAGCGCAGAACCTGGCCTTCGGATACGGCATCCACAGCTGTCTGGGCGCCGCGCTGGCTCGCCTCGAAAGTGCGATCGCGCTGGACAGGCTCCTCGACTTCATGCCCGAATACGAAGTCGACTACGGCAACCTGAAACGAACCACGCTGAGCAGCGTCAACGGTTACTCGAACGTTCCCGTCCGGGTCCGCCGGGACAGCTGAAAGCACTTGGCCGACAAGCTATCCGAGGAGACCAATGCCTGACGATCAAAGCTTCGCCGACCGCACCATGGTGGTGTCCGGCGGCAGCCGCGGCATCGGCCTGGCCATCGCGCTGGGGGCCGCCCGGCGCGGCGCCAACGTGGTGCTGCTGGCCAAGACGGCCGAGCCGCATCCGAAGTTGCCCGGCACCGTGCACACCGCCGCGGCGGAGGTGGAGCAGGCCGGCGGCCGGGCGCTGGCGGTGGTCGGCGATGTCCGCCGCGAAGAAGACGTGCAGCGCGCCGTCGACGCCGCCGTCGAACGATTCGGCGGCGTGGACATCTGCGTGAACAACGCCAGCGCGATCTCGGTCGAGCCCACCGAGGAACTGTCGGCCAAGAAGTTCGACCTGATGCAGCAGATAAACATCAGGGGCACCTTCCTGCTGACCAAGGCGTGCGTGCCGTATCTCAAGAAGTCGCCGAACGCGCATGTGCTGACCCTGTCGCCGCCGTTGAACATGAACCCGTACTGGCTCGGCGTGCACCCGTCCTACACGCTGTCCAAGTACGGGATGACGCTGTTGGCGCTGGGCTGGGCCGAGGAGTTCCGGCCGGAGCAGATCTCGTCCAACTGTCTGTGGCCCGAGACGTACATCGCCACCGCCGCGGTGGCCAACTCTCCCGACGCGGCGAAGATGCTCGCCGCCTCGCGCAGTCCGGAGATCATGGCCGACGCCGCCGTGGAGATCCTGTCCCGCCCGGCCGGCGCCGCGACGGGGCAGTGCTTCATCGACAGCGCGGTGCTCGCCGCGGCCGGGGTGACCGACCTGTCCCGCTACGGCGGCGGCCCGGACCCCATCATGGACATCTTCGTGGACCGGCAGTGACATCGGTGGAAAGGTGAATCGGCATGGCAGCTAACGCGTTTGCGGCAGCACCACGACCGCGGCGACGCTCGACGCGTGCGGAGGCCGAAGCCGACGCGGCCGCCCGGCACCGGCTGGACGTGATCGCCGGGTCGGTGCCCGACGTCATCCGCTCGGCGGGCGGCTGGCTGGCCGACCGCGCCCTGGCGGGGTGGGACGTCAACGTGTTCGTGCCCGACGCCGACGACCTGGCACCGTTGCGGATACTCGGTGTCACCCCGCACCGATGGACGGATGCGCCCGCGTACCGCGACGATCCGCAGCGGCCCACCGCAGTTGCCGTCAGTGCCGACATGATGTCCTCGGAGTCCACGGTGCGTGCGCATCTGGCCGACGAAATCGCCCGTGACGTACCGGAAGTCACGGTGTGGGGCCGGGAGGTTCCGGCGGACATGGTCGAGCGGCTGCAGTCGGTCGAGCACGTGCCCAGCGGCGCGGCGCGGGCGTTCAAGCGTCATGCCATGCGCGCGGCGGCCCTCGACGACGCACCGCCGACCGAGGTCTTCCACTCCGGTCCCCGGGCGGCGCGGCCCCGGCTCGCGGCCGTGCCCGGCCGGGCCGCCCTGCCGCCGGCGGCCGTCTGGGCGCCCGTCCGATGAAGTTCGCGATCACCCATCCGATGCACAGTCATCCCTACAATCCGGACCTCGTGACCGGTGCGGGCGTGGCAGCGGTGGCGACGGCGGCCGAGGCGGCCGGATTCAGCGGGTTCGGCTTCACCGACCACCCCGCGCCCAGCCACCGCTGGCTGGAGGCCGGAGGTCACGATTCGCTGGATCCCTTTGTGGCCATGGGTTTTGCCGCCGCTCACACCACGACGCTGCGGCTGATCCCCAACATCGTCGTGCTGCCGTACCGGAACCCCTTCGTGGTGGCCAAATCCGGTGCGACGCTGGACCTGCTGTCCGGCGGCCGGTTCACCCTGGCGATCGGCGTCGGATATCTGAAGAAGGAATTCACCGCGCTGGGAGTGGATTTCGACGAGCGGGGTGCGCTGCTCGAAGAGGCGCTCGACGTCATCCGCACCATCTGGACCACCGATGACGTGACCTACGAGGGCCGGCATTTCAATGCGCAGGGCATCACCGCGCATCCGCATCCACCGAGCCGGCCGCATCCGCCGATCTGGATCGGCGGCAACACCGCCGCGGCGCGGCGCCGCGTCGCCGAATACGGAAACGGCTGGTGCCCGTTCCCGGCGCAGGGTCTGCTGGCGCAGACCGCCCGCACCGACGTCCTGGATTCGACGGCCCAGCTGGCCGAGGGCATCGACGACCTACGTCGCCGCCTCGACGCCGCCGGCCGTGATCCCGGCTCCGTCGACATCACCTTCTCCAACCTGTCCGGTGGCACGCCGGGAACCGAATCCTTCGATGCCGAGGCATATCTGGCCGGTCTCGAGGATCTGGCCAAGCTGGGCGTGAACTGGGTGCAGGTGTCCGTGCCCGGCGAGAGCCTCAGCGGCGTCCTGGGCGCCCTCGATCAGTTCCGGGTGCAGGTGATCGAGCCGTTCAGTCGCTGACGGCCGGAATCACCTCGCGGGCAAGCAGTTCCAGTGTCTGGTCCGACGCGCGGTCGTGGGTGAATAGCACCACCTGGCCGAAGCCCAGCTCGCGGAGGTCACGCAGCCGACCGACGATGGTGTCCGGCGTGCCGATCAGATCGGTGTCGTGCAGGCCGAAACCCGGCCCGCCGAACCGCTTCTCGGCCAACTCCCGGACCCGGGGCAGTGCGTCGTCGTCCGGGGCGAGTGCCATCACGGCCTCGACCGACATCACGATGGTGGCCGGGTCGCGGCCGATGTCGGCGCAGATGCCGTGCAGCACCGAAATCTTGTGCTCGAGTTGGTCGAGGGCGTAGGTCGGCACGTTCCAGACGTCGGCGTAGCGGGCCACCAGGGGCAGCGTGTACCTTTCACCGACCCCGCCGACGACGATCGGTGGCCGGGGCTGTTGGACGGCGCCCGGGCTGACCGGGAAGTCGCGGACGCGGTAGTGCGCGCCGTCGAGGTCGACGCGCCGGTTGGCGAAGGCCTGCGTCAGGATCTCCAGGGTTTCGCCGAGGCGGGCCGAGCGTTCGGCAAAGCTGCCCCAGTCCAGTCCGGCCTGCAGGTGTTCGGATTCGATCGAGCCGCTGCCGAGTCCGAGCTCGAGGCGGCCGCCGGAGATCTGATCCAGGGTGGTGGCCATCTTGGCCAGCAGGACCGGATGCCGAAACTGGTTGCACAGCACCATGTGTCCGACCCGGAGCCGCTCGGTCTCAGCCAGCAGCGCGGTGGCCAGGGTCCAGGCCTCCAGGGACGGCAGCTCCGGCATGCCGGGCCCGTAGAGGTGGTCGTAGAGCCACATCGAGCCGATGCCGAGTTGCTCGCAGCGGCGCGCGCGGTGCAGCAGATCGGAGTATTCGAACGCCATCTGAGGCACGTACACGCCGACGTCGAGGCCCGTCTTCTGGCGAGGGTGCGTGTCGTCCCGCGACACGCCGGAGGATTGCGGAATTCCATGCACCCTCGTCATGGTGCCAGACCGCGACCCGCAGACTGGGCCGCGTCAGAACGCGGCGTTGGGACGTAACGGCGGGCAGTTGCCGTAGGCATCGGCCGCCAGTTCGAAGTGCCACACCTCATTGGCGTAGATCCGGCACAACCCGAAGCCGGGCCCGTTGGCGATCAGCCACTGGTCGGCGGCGTCCCCGCCGATGTCCACGGCCTGTCCGGTGACGTGTTTGGAGGCCGCCGGCGTCTGTACGTATTGACGCGCGGCGTCGAAACTGCCGTAGGTCTGGATCGCGTTGTCGAGCAGGCGCTGCTGGAAATCGGGGGAGCGCCAGCCGGAGTTGACGGTCATCGTGATGCCGTCGGAGGCGGCCGCCGTGGCGGCGTTCTGGATGGCCGTCAGCAGGGCCGGGTCGAGTCGGCCGACCGCGGGGTCGGCCACGTCGAACGGGGTGAGGACCTGGTCGTCGGCGTGTGAACCGTCGTTGTCGGCATGCGCAACCGGCAGGGTGATCGTGGCGGCGGCGACCAGGCACACGCCGGCCAGGGTCTGCCGGATCGGGAACATGGGGTCCGAGTCTACCGATCTACAGTCCGACCATCGCCATGCCGGCCGGGTTGTACCGATCGCCCCTGACGCCGACACGGGCGGCCAGGGCGTCGAGATCGGCGATCTCGTCCGCCGACAGCGCAATACCGGCGGCACCGGAGTTTTCGTCGACGCGCTCGCGTCGGCGGGTGCCCGGGATCGGCACGATCCACGGCTGCTGCGCCAGCAGCCAGGCCAGCGCGATCTGGCCGGGCGTGCACTCCTTGGCAGTGGCCAGCGTGCAGACCTGCTGCAGCAGTGCCTGATTGGCGCCGATGTTGTCGGCGGTGAACCGGGGGATCGTGTTGCGCACGTCTCCGGCGCTGAATTCGCCCGACGCCGAGACGGTTCCGGTGAGGAAACCCTTTCCCAACGGGCTGAACGGCACGAACCCGATGCCGAGTTCGGCGCAGGCCGGCAGCACCTCGGGTTCGGGGTCACGCGTCCACAGCGAGTATTCGCTCTGCACCGCACTGACGGGACAGACCGCGTGCGCGCGCCGGATCGTCGCCGCGCCGGCCTCGGACAGCCCGAAGTGGCGCACCTTGCCGGCCGCGATCAGTTCGCCGACCGTGCCGGCGACGTCCTCGATCGGCACGTCCGGATCCACCCGGTGTTGGTAGAACAGGTCGATCACGTCGACGCCCAGCCGGCGCAGCGACGCGTCGGCGACCCGGCGGATCTGCTCGGGCCGCGAGTCGGTGCCGACCATCCTGTTGTCGCGGATGTCCCAGCCGAACTTGGTGGCGATGACGACCTGATCCCGAAGCGGCGCCAGCGCTGCACCGACGAGTTCCTCGTTGACGTACGGGCCATACACCTCGGCGGTGTCGAAGAACGTCACCCCGGCTTCGTTGACGGCATACCGCAGGACGCCGATCATGTCGTCGCGGTCTCCGGGGTTGGGCCCGTAGCCCTGTGACATCCCCATGCAACCCAGGCCGACGGCCGAGACCTGGAGACCCTGTCCGAGTGTGCGTGTGTGCATGATTCCTGTCTACCGCCGCAGGACCCGCACCGACAGGTGTTGTCGAGACCGGGACTGGCAGGTCCCCCTACGAGCCGTCCAGGTACACCCAGCGACCGTCAACCCGGGTGAACCGGCTGCGTTCGTGCAGTACGTCGTGCTGTCCGTCCCGCCGGAAGGCGGCCCGGAACTCGACCACGCCGTCCTGGTCCTCCTCGGCGCCGGCGACGGTATCGACGATCTGCAGTCGGCGCCAGACCACCGACTCGTCGAGATCCATTCGGGCCGGGCGGGTTTCGGGATGCCAACTCGCCAACAGGTAGTCGGCGTCGCCGAGGGCGAAAGCCGCGAAGCGGGACCGCATGAGCGCAAGCGCGGTCGGTGCGGGTGCGCCCCGGTGCAGGGGGCCGCAGCAGGCGTCGTAGTCGGCTCCGGATCCGCAGGGGCAGCGCTGCACGGGCCCATTCTGCCAGCCCCGGCGCGGTTAGAGCTGCTCTCGCAGTTCACGTTTGAGCACCTTGCCGTAGTTGCTCTTCGGTAGCTCGTCGATGAACACGTACCGCTTGGGCCGCTTGAAGCGCGCGATGCGGTCCAGCAGATGGGCGTCGAGATCCCCGGGGTCGGCCGAACCCACGATGAACGCGACGACCACCTCACCCCAGTCCGCATCCGGTGCGCCCACCACGCAGGCCTCCTGGACCTGCGGGTGCGCCAGCAGCACCTCTTCGACCTCGCGGGGGTAGATGTTGCTGCCGCCGCTGATGACGACGTCCTTGGACCGGTCCCGCAGGGTCAGGTAGCCGCGGTCGTCGAAGGAACCCATATCGCCGGTGTGCAGCCAGCCGTCCACCAGCGTCGCGGCGGTGGCGTCGGGGTTGTTCCAGTAACCGGACATGACGACGTCACCGCGGCAGACGATCTCACCGATTTCGCCGATGTCGGCCCGGCCGCCGTCGGCGCGCAGCACGGCGACTTCGACACCGGAGCGTGGGTAGCCGACCGAGCCCAGGACGGCTTCGTCGGCGCCGATGTGATCGGCCTTGCGCAGGCCGGTGATGGTCATCGGCGCCTCGCCCTGACCGTAAAGCTGGACGAAGATCGGCCCGAACGCGGCCAGCGCGGTCTTGAGGCTCTCGACGTACATCGGGCCGCCGCCGTAGACGACGGTGCGCAGACTCCGCGGACACGGCCGGCCGGTCTGCACCAGGCGCTGCACCATCGTGGGCGCCAGGAACGCGGCGGTGCCGGGATGGTGATCGCACAGGTCGAGGAACTCGTCGGGATCGAAGGCGCCCGAGGCCGGAATGACCTGCCGGGCGCCGCGCAGCACATACGGCGCGACGTACATGCCGGATCCGTGTGACATCGGAGCGCCGTGGATCAGGCTGCAGTTCTCGTCCGGGTCGTCGAAATCGGCCAGGTGCGACACCGTCATCGCCATCAGATTGCGGTGCGACAGCATGGCTCCCTTGGAGCGCCCCGTGGTGCCGCTGGTGTAGAACAGCCAGGCCAGCGCGTCCGGGTCGACGTCGACGGGCTGCCACGGCGCCGAATTCACCAGTGCGGCATAGGAATCCGATCCGATGACGGTGACGGGAACCCCGGTGACCGATGCCAGTCCGGCGGCGATCTTCGGTGACGCGAACACCACTTCGGCCCCGGCGTCCTCGAGGATGTCGGCCATCTCGCGGGGATGCAGCTTGAAGTTCAGCGGCACGAAGACGCACTCGGCCGCCCAGATGCCGAACATGAGCTCGACGATCTCCGGACGGTTCTCGCTCGCCACGGCGATCCGGGTGCCGGGTCCGGCGCCGGCGCGGAGCCCGCCGGCCAGACCGAGCGCGCGGGTGCGCAGTTCACTCCAGGTGGCCACCTGTTGCGTGCCGAGGTAGACCGCGCCCCGGTCGGCGAACCGGGCGGCGGCCTGGTCCAGCAGGCTGAAAAGGCTCACCGGGCAACCCATTCCGAGGTGAGGCCGAATTCCGACAGGTACTTCGTGGAGCTCCAGCCGCCGTCGACGACGATCGTCTGGCCGTTGATGAAGCTGCCGCCCTCCGAGCACAGGAAGGCGATGGTGCTCGCGATGTCGTCGACCCGGCCCAGCCGCGTGTGCGGGGTCATCTCGGTCTGCATCTTGCGGAACCCCGGATCCTCGAGGCGGTGTTCCACCATCGGCGTGACGGTGACGCCGGGCGCGACGGCGTTGCAGCGGATGCCCTGCGGCCCGTACTGGGCGGCGATGTGCGTGGTCAGTGACGTCAGGCCGCCCTTGGCCGCGGAGTAGGCCCCGCCGCGCAGACCGCCGACGACGGCGAAGGTGGAGGTGACGTTGATGATCGCCGAGCCGGGCCGCATGTGGCCGATCACGTCTCGGGCGAGCCGGAACGGTGCGCGCAGCATCAAACCCAGGAAGTAGTCCAGGGTTTCGTCGTCGGTCTCGTGCAGCGGTTTGGGGCTGCCGACGCCGGCGTTGTTGATCAGGAAGTCGATGTGACCCCAGCGGGACAGTGCGGCCGCCACCACCGTGGCCGGTCCGTCGTCGGCGGTGAGGTCGACGGCCACGGTCGCGACGCGCTCGGGATCACCGACGGCGGTTACCAATTCGGTCAGTCGGGCCTCGTCGCGGCCGGCGCCGAGCACGGCCATGCCCTGTTCGGCGAGCTTGACCGCGGTGCCGAGGCCGATTCCGCTGCTGGCGCCCGTCACGATCGCTACTTGCATGTCGGCTCCTCCATCAGGATGGCCCGGATCCGGTGCTTGAGCACCTTGCCGGCGTCGTTCTTGGGCAGCGCGTCCCAGATCTCGACACGCTCGGGAACCTTGAACCGCGCCACGCCGTGGCCGGCCAGCACGCGCCGCAGATCGTCGACTCCGGGGGTGGGGCCGGCGCCGGGAACGATGACGGCGCAGGCACGTTCGCCGGTGCGGGCATCGGGGAGGCCGACGACGGCGATCTCGGCGATGCCCGGTTCGGTGACCAACAGGTCTTCGATCTCCTTGGGGGAGATGTTCTCGCCGTTGCGGATGATGATGTCTTTCGCGCGTCCGGTCACCACCAGGTAGTCGTCGTCCACCCAGGAGCCCAGGTCGCCGGTGCGGAAGTAGCCGTCGTCATCAGAAGCATCGGCGTCATCTTCCGGGTGTAGATAGCCGACCAACATCTGGGGACCCCGGGCCCGGATCTCGCCGTCGACGAGTCGGACCTCGGCGATCCCGGGCCGGCCGTCGGTGTCGGCGGCATGGTCGGTGTCACCCGGCCGGGTCGAGCCCACGGTGGTCACCGGCACCTCGGTCGACCCGTAGACCCGGCTGACCACCGCCCGGTCGAAATAGTCCGTGGCACTGCGGATCAGTGACGGTGGCACCGAGGCTCCGCCGCAGATGAACACCTTCAGCGCGGGCAGGTGCGTGCCGGCGCGTTGGGCCGCGCCGAGCAGTCCGGTGAGAAACGGTGTGGCGCCGGCCATGTGGGTGCAGCCCTCGGCCAGCATCAGCGCAACCGCGTCGTCGGGATCCCACCGTTCCATCAGTACGGCCGTCGTACCCAACAGCAACGGGCATTCGAATGCGTAGATGGAACCGCCGATGTGGGCGATGGGTGAGGGCACCAGGAACCGGTCTCCCGGCTCGATGTGCCAGTTGTCCCGCAGCTGCCGGATCAGGGCATGCAGCGAGTTATGCGTGTGCAGCACACCTTTGGGATGCCCGGTGGTGCCGGAGGTGTACATGATCATCCGGACCGCGTCGGGATCGAGGAGCGGAAGCGGGGCCGGAGGCGCGTCGGCGAACAGGGATCCGTACGGCGTGTGGCCCGGACCGCGCACCACGACGACCTCGGGCGGGTCGCGCAGTTCGCCGACCACCCGGGTCAGCATCTCGGCGTAGCCGTGGCCGCGGAACTCGCCGGGCACGAAGATCATCCGCGACCCGACGTCGTCCAGGATGAACCGAAGTTCGTGGTCCCGCAGGGAGGGCAGGATCGGGTTGACGGCCATGCCGGCCAGCGTGGCGCCGAGGTAGACGACCGCCGCCTCATGCCAATTGGGCAGCATCAGAGACACGACGCTGCCCCCGGGCATCCGAGCCAGCAGGGTGTTCGCCAACTCGGTGGCCTGCCGCTGCAGCGTGGCGGCATCGAGCCGGACGTCGCCGTCGACGACCAGCTCGCGCTGCGGTGTGGCGGCGGCGACCTCCCGCAGCGCGTCGGCCAGGGTCGTGTCCACCCACAGGCCGGCCCGGCGGGCGTCGATCGAGAGATCCTGGACGGGCATCGGCGACTAGCCCTGCACGCGGCGCATCGTCATGGAGTGGCGGTACCGGTTGCCGGGGTGGGTGTTGATCGTGACCTGTGCGATCTCGCCGTCGGAGGTCGTGTAGGTCCGGCGGACCTCCAGTGCGGCCGTGCCCGGCTCGACGTCGAGGCGGGCGCCCAGGTCCTCCCGCATCGGCACCGCGGCGATCTCCTGGTGCACCTCGACGACGGTGCGGCCGAACATGTCCTCGATCAACGGGAAGATGGGGCCGGTGTGCCGCTGCAGAATTCGCCCGACCGAGGCGAACGCCCGGTTGATGTAATACTCGGTGAAGCAGATGGGATTCGGCGCACCGTCGACCTGACGGAATCCACCGACCGCGAGCCATTCCTCGCCGATCGGCAGGCCGGTGCGTTCGTGCAGGGCGGCGTCGACCGTGAGCATCTTGTTGGCGTGGATCACGAACTGGGCCCCGGTCGCGAACGCCATCAGATCGTCGATCGACATGACGTCCTGCGCATAGGACCCGGGCGAGGTCCGTGGCACCACCAGGGTTCCGGCCCGGGGCCGTGATTCGATCAGATGGTCTTCCCGCAGTCGCCGCAGTGCCTCCCGCACGGTGTATCGGCTGACCGAAAATCGTTCGCACAGTTCATGTTCGGTCGGCAGCTGGGATCCGACGGGGTAGCTGCCGTCGATGATCTCCTGGCGCAGCTCGCGGGCCACCTGAAGGTAGCGCGGGTCGGCGGACCTGGTCTCGGTCATCCGGCTACGGCTCGGTCGGAACGAGGGCCAGTACGCTGCCGTCCGCGTCGGCCGAGATGTAGAGGGTGCCGTCGGGGGCGGCGGTGATCCCGGCGAACGGCCCCTGCGGACCGGAGAATGGCGGCATTCCCAGCAGCGGCTTGGGCACGACACCCGGCGGGGCGCCGACGGGCAGGTTGGTGGCGATCGTCTGCCGGGCGCCGGTGCTCAGGTCGAACTCGACGACGGCTTTCAGCCCGGAGTCGACGACGTAGAGCCGGCCGTCGCGGATCAGCAGGCCCTGCGGCCGGTCCAGTTCGTCGACCAGGGTTTTGGCGCGGCCACCGCTGACGGTCGCCACCCGGCCGGCTTCCGAGACCAGGATCGCGCCGCCGGGTGCGACGACCACCCCGACCGGGACGTCGAGTCCGGTCGCCAGTACCTCGGTGCCGCCGGGCCGGACGGCCAGCACGCGGCCGGTGCCCTGTTCGACCACGACGGGCGAACCGTCGGCGGCCAGGTCGACGCCGTAGAGCTGATCCAGGCCGTCGGCGAGAACGTCGTGTTCGCCGGCCTGGGTCCGGTAGCGGGCGACGGCGCCGTTGGCGGTGGTGACGACGAATTCGCCGGGGCCCGAGGCGACCAAACCGCGAATGAAGCCCGGATAGCCGGGAGTGAACAGCGTCCCGATGACCGCTTTGGTGCCGTCCGGCCGCAGGCGGTAGAAGAAGGTGCCGTCGGCGATATGGAGCGCGCCGTCGGAGCCGATCGCGAGGTCCAGTGGCCAGTTGAGTCCGCCGGGCAGCGCCGAGCGGGTGTTGCCGTCACCGAGGATTTCGGTGATCGCACCGGTGAAGCTCGACACGAACAGCCGGCCGTCTACGAACGTGCAGTTGTCCAAGCCCGGATCCAGTTGCGCCAAAACAGTTTTCGCACCAGTTCGGGGATCGATGCGGAGCACCTGGCCGCTGAACACCTGGGTGGACACGATGGTTCCGTCGGCGTCGAACTTGACCGAGTCGGGCACCCCCAGTTCGGTGGCGACTACCTGGGGTTCGCCGCCGTTGTCCACATCGATCCGCCAGATCTCGTTGGCGTCCATCACCGGGAAGTACAGCAGGCCGTCGGGCCCGAACTCCATGGCATTCGGGGACGGCGCGTCCTCCAGGATCACCCGGGGCGCGGCGCCGTCCAGGGTGAGCTCCAAAAGCCTTCCGCCGTGCCGGCATTCGCCGATGAACAGCCGGTTGTTGTGCACGGTGATGCCGTTGGCGGACGGCACGTCGTCCCGCAGCACGCGCGCCGTTCCGTTCTCCAGGACACTGACCCGCCCGTTCATCACCTCGGTGGCGAACAACCGGCCGGCGCGGTCGAAGGCGACATCATCGGGTGCGACGATGTCGCTGCCCTTGGGACTGATGGTCTCCACGTCTCCGGTGGCGATGTCCAGCGCGCTGATCTGGCTGCCGGTCACCTGTGCGATGTAGATCCGCCCGTCCGGGCCGGTCCGCAGACCGTTGGCCCCGAACACGCGACTCGGCGGTGTGCATCGCTTCAGGGTCCAGCCCGCCGCGGCGCCCGGACGGGTCGCCGGGGTGTAGCGGGACGGCAGAAGTGCGGATTGGAGGTCGGCCACGGGTCGTGACCCTAGCACTTCGTTGGTCCAGACAATAGAGACTCTGCCAAGTTCGCCCGGGGCCTTGACTTGGCCTCAAATCGTGTAGAACGATGTTCTCCATCGTGAATATGGCACTCTATTGTCTGGACAATTGATGGGTGAGGGGCTGCTCGACCTCACCGGCCGCATTGTCGTCGTCTCCGGCGCCGGCGGTGGTGGTATCGGCACCACCGTCACCGAGATGGTGGCCCGCGCCGGCGCCACCGTGCTGGCGGTGAGCCGGTCGCGGGACAACCTCGACCGGCACGTCGCACCGCTGGCCGCGCAGGGGCTCGCGGTCATCCCCGTGGTTGCCGATGCCGCGACCGACGAGGGCATCGCGACCGTCCTGCAGGCGGCGCGCAGCACCGACGGACAGCTCCACGGTCTGGTCAACATCGCAGGCGGTGCCGCCCCGGACACCTGGATGCCGTCCACCCGGGTCAGTCGGGCGGACTGGCGGGCGCTGTTCACCCAGAACCTGGAGACCATGTTCTTCATGAGTCAGGCGGTGGCCGCCGAACTGCGCGCCCGCGGGCTGCCCGGTTCCATCGTGTCGCTGTCGTCGATCAGCGGGATGAACACCGCGCCGTACCACGTCGCCTACGGCACCGCGAAGGCCGCCGTCGTCGCCGCCACCCGCACCATGGCCGTCGAACTGGCCGCCGCGGGCATCCGGGTGAACGCCGTGGCGCCCGGCGTCACCGAGACCCCGGCGTCGGGAACCTACGTCGACGACGATCCGCAGCGGGACCTGCGCGCCATCGCGATGGGCCGGCGCGGCCGGCCCGCCGAACAGGCCGGTGCGATCCTGTTCCTGCTGTCGGATCTGTCGAGCTACATCACCGGACAGACGCTGTTGGTCGACGGCGGCCTGAACCTGCGCTGGACGCATCTCGGCGCCGACAACACGTCACTGTTCCTGAAGGACGAGACCTTCCGGACGGCCATCACTAGTTGGGAGGGCGCATGACGGATATCAAACCCGACACCGCCGATATCGAGGAGCTGTCGGAGCCGATGATGATCGGCGTCGACGCCTACATCTCGCCGGAGTATGCCCGCGCCGAGCGGGATCGGTTGTGGCGCAAGGTCTGGCAGCAGGTCGGCCGGGTCGAGGAGCTACCCGAGGTGGGCAGCTACCTCACCTACGACATCCTGGACGACTCGATCATCGTCGTCAGGACGGGCCCGAACGAGTTTGCGGCACACCACAACGTCTGCATGCACCGCGGCCGCCGGCTGATCGACGTCCCGCCGGGCGCCAAGAACGCGCAGGGCCGGGCGCGCAAGTCGTTCGTGTGCGGATTCCACGGCTGGACATACGGTTTGGACGGCGCATGCACGCACATCCGGGAGCAGGACGACTGGAAGGGCGCGCTCACGGCGCGCAACACCCACCTCACCCCGGTCCGGGTGGACACCTGGGGCGGCTGGGTGTGGATCAACATGGATCCCGACTGCGAACCCCTGGCCGACTACCTGTTTCCCGCCGCGAAGATCCTCGACCCGTTCGGTCTGGAGAACATGCGTTTCAAGTGGCGCAAATGGCTGGAGTGCGACTGCAACTGGAAGGTCGCCCTCGAGGCGTTCAACGAGACCTACCACGTGTTCACCACCCATCCGGAGTTCAACAAGTTCGGCGAGTTCAAGGGCTGGGCCAAGGCGCAGGGCAAGCACAGCAACATCGGCTACGACGCGCCGGACGACATGGAGGCCACCAAGTCGAAGATCCGGTTGGGCACGGGCGATCCGCGCATCTCCACCGCCGAGATGCAGGTCTACACCATGGAGGAGACCAACACCTCCACCACCGAGACGCTGGTGAACGCCGCCAAGCGATTGGTCGACGAACTGCCCGAGGGCACGCCTCCGGACAAGGTGCTCGAGCACTGGCTGTCCTCGGCGCGGCGCGACGACGAGGCCCGAGGGGTGATCTGGCCGACCATCCCGGCCGACATTCTCGGGCAGGCGGGTACGGCGTGGCAGATCTTCCCGAACTTCCAGATCGGTCAGGGCCTGACCGTTGCGCTGTGCTACAGCGCCCGCCCGCATCCCAGCTACGACCCGGACAAGTGTTTCTTCGAGGTGTCGGTGTTCGAGCTGTTCCCCAAAGGTCAAGAGCCACGGACGGAATGGGAGTTCACCCCGTCCGACAGCCCGGATTGGCGGTCCGTTCTGCCGCAGGACTTCTCCAATATGGCCGCCGTGCAGCAGGGCATGAAGTCGGCCGGCTTCCCGGGCACCCTGCCCAACCCGTACCGCGAACGCAGCACCGTGAACCTGCACTACCAACTGTCCAAGTACATGGGTATCGGCGAGCCCCGCGAGATTTGAGGGATTTCGGCGCGTTTTCCGTCGCGCAGCGCACGAAAACGCGCCGAAATCACGAAAGGAGACCAGATGACCAACCCGGAAACAGCGTGCGGGCCCACCGACGTGCCGCAGGACGTCGACATCGAGGCCATGCGCGTGAAGTATGCGCAGGAGCGGGAGAAGCGCATCCGCACCGAGGGCGGCGCGCAGTACCTCGAACTCGACGGCGACCTGGCCGACCTCTACGAGGTGGACCCGTACACGCCGGTCGCCGACCGCGACCCGATCGATGAGGACGTCGAGGTCGCCGTGCTCGGCGGCGGTTTCGCCGGGCTGCTGTCCGGTGCCTACCTGAAAAAGGCGGGCGTGCAGGACGTCCGGATGATCGACATGGCCGGCGACTTCGGCGGGGTGTGGTACTGGAATCGGTTCCCGGGCATCCAGTGCGACAACGACGCCTACTGCTACATCCCGATGCTCGAGGAGCTCGAGTTCCTGCCGAGCAAGAAGTTCGCCGACGGCGCCGAGATCCTCGCGCACTGCCAGGCGATGGGCAAACACTTCGGCCTCTACGACGGGGCGATCTTCTCCACCCAGGTCGAGACGATGCGCTGGGACGAGTCGATCAAGCGGTGGCGGCTGACCACCAACCGCGGCGACAACATCCGGGCCCGCTTCGTCGTCATGGCGCAGGGGTCCTACAACAAGCCGAAACTGCCCGGCATCCCCGGCATCAAGGAATACCTGGACGCCGGCGGACACGCCTTCCACTCCGCGCGCTGGGACTACGACTACACCGGCGGCGACGCGAGCGGCGGCCTGCACAAGCTGGCCGACAAACGGGTCGCCCTGGTCGGCACCGGCGGCACCGGTGTGCAGTTGGTGCCGCACCTCGGCCGGGATGCCCAGCAGCTCTTCGTGTTCCAGCGCACCCCGTCCTCGGTCGACGCGCGCCCGAATCCGCCCACCGATCCGGCGTGGGCCGCCGCGCTGCAGCCGGGCTGGCAGGAGGAACGCAAGCGCAACTTCCACAACTGGTCGCCGTTCGTCGGTGGGGTGTTCGGCGAGCCGGATCTGGTCTGCGACTTCTGGACCGAACTGGGGCGCAACATGACCGCCCGGATCGCGGCCAGCCCGGACCCCGCGTCGCTCGGCATCGAAGAGATCATGGCGATCCGCGAGGAAGAGGACTTCAAGATCATGGAGCGGCTGCGCCGCCGGATCGCGGATATCGTCGAGGACCCCGAGACCGCCGAGGCACTCAAGCCGTACTACCGGTTCATGTGCAAGCGGCCCTGTTCGAGCGAGACGTACCTGGACGCCTTCAACCTGCCCGGCGTGACGCTGGTGGACGTGGCCGAATCCAAGGGCATCGACCGGCTGACGGAGAAGGGCATCGTCGCCAACGGTGTCGAGTACGAGGTCGACTGCGTGGTCTTCGCCAGCGGCTTCGAGATCTCCACGGAGATCAGCCGCCGCTACGCGGTCGACACCATCGAGGGTCGGGACGGGTTGTCGCTATTCGACTACTGGCACGACAGCTTCAAGACGCTGCACGGGATGACCAGCCGGGGATTCCCCAACCAGTTCTTCACCGGGTTCATCCAGGGTGGCGTCTCGGCCAACACCACCGCGATGTTCGAGCAGCAGGCCGAGCACATCGCCTACATCATCGCCGAGGCGCAGCAGCGCGGCGCGACCACGGTCGAGCCCAGCCGGGAGGGCCAGGACGCCTGGGTCGGCACCGTCCGCGAACTTGCGATCGACAACTCGGCGTTCGAACTCTCCTGCACGCCCGGCTATTACAACAACGAGGGCCGCGGCGCGGCGAAGGACAACGGCGGGTTCCTCGGCGACTTCTACTCGCCCGGCTTCTACGCGTTCGGTGATCTGCTGGCCGAGTGGCGGGCCAAGGGTGACCTCGACGGGCTGGTGCTCGGAAAGTAGATGTCTGAGTTGAGATTCGACGACCGGGTGGCGGTCGTCACCGGCGCCGGGCGAGGCCTGGGGCGCGAGTACGCGCTGCTGCTGGCCGCGCGCGGGGCGAAGGTCGTCGTCAACGACGTCGGCGGCAGCCTGACCGGGGACGGCTTGGACAGCGGACCGGCGGCGGAGGTCGTGCGCGAGATCGTCGCCGCCGGCGGCAAGGCGGTGGTGTCCACCGACACCGTCGCGACCGTGACCGGTGGCCGGGCGATCATCGGCTCGGCGCTGGACAATTTCGGCCGGGTCGACATCCTGGTGCACAACGCCGGCAACGTCCGGCGTGCGCCGCTGGCACAGATGTCCTACCACGACTTCGACGCCGTGCTCGACGTCCACCTGCGCGGGGCGTTTCACGTTGTCCGCGAGGCATTTCCGCACATGTGCACCGCCGACTACGGCCGGATCGTACTGACGTCCTCGATCGGCGGGCTGTACGGCAACCACGACGTGGCCAACTACGGCGTCGCCAAGGCCGGCATCATCGGGCTGTCGAACGTCGCCGCCATCGAAGGCGCGGGTCACAACGTCAAGAGCAATGTGATCGTTCCCGCCGCGGTCACCCGGATGGCCGAAGGCATCGACACCTCCGCCTACCCGCCGATGGGCGCCGATCTCGTCGCGCCCGCCGTCGGCTGGCTGGCCCACGAGAGTTGTTCGGTGACAGGCGAAATGCTGGTGGCCATCGCCGGCCGGATCGCACGCGCCTACATCGCCGAGACACCGGGGGTGTACCGGCCTTCCTGGACGGTCGAGGAGGTCGCCGAGCAGATCGGGAACATCCGCGACACGGCCGACTCCGTGGTGTTCCCGGTCGTTCCCGACGGGCACGCCGAACACATCCGGTACAGCTTCGGGATGGCCGGGCCAGGGGCGGCACCGTGACCGGCCCGGGACCCCTGGCCGGGGTGCGCGTCGTCGACCTGACCGCCATGGTGATGGGGCCGTACTGCACGCAGATCATGGCGGACATGGGTGCCGACGTGATCAAAGTCGAACCGCCGGAGGGGGATAACACCCGCTACATCTCCGTCGGGCCCGCACCCGGCATGAGCGGAGTTTTCGTCAACGTCAACCGGGGCAAGCGCAGCGTCGTGCTGGACCTGCGCACCGACGTCGGCCGGGACGCGCTGCGCGCCCTGGTCGCCAGGGCGGACGTGTTCATCCACTCGATGCGGGCCAAGGCGATCGCCAAGCTCGGCTTCGACTACGCATCCGTCGCCGAGATCAACCCGTCGATCGTCTACACCAACTGCTACGGCTACGGCCGCCGCGGCCCGGAACGGGACCGCCCGGCCTACGACGACACCATCCAGGCCGAGTGCGGCATCCCGGCGGTGCAGGAACAACTCACCGGCGAGGCCAACTATGTGGGCACCATCATCGCCGACAAGGTCGCCGGACTGACCGCCCTGTACGCCACCATGATGGCGCTGTTCCACCGCGAGCGCAGCGGTGAAGGCCAGGAGGTCGAGGTCAGCATGTTCGAGACGATGGCGTCGTTCATGTTGGTCGAGCACGCCAACGGCGCGATGTTCGACCCCCCGCTCGGCCCGGCGGTGTATCCGCGCACGGTGGCTCCGAACCGCCGGCCGTACCGCACCGCCGACGGTCAGGTGGCTGCGCTGATCTACAACGACAAGCACTGGAACGCGTTCGTCGACGCGGTGCAGCCCCCGTGGGCGAGTGCGGAGTACGCGACATTGGAGAACCGCGCCAAGCAGATTGACACCGTCTACGGACTGGTCGCCAAGACCCTCGAGGAACGCACCACCGCGGAATGGCTGGCGCTGTTCAACGAACTGGAGATTCCGGCGGCGCCGATCAATACCCCGGACGCGCTGTTCGACAACCCGCACCTCAACGCCGTCGGGCTGTTCGAGACCGTGCAGACGGCGCACGGCCCGGTGCGCTTTCCCGGTGTGCCGACCTGGTTTTCGCGGACCCCGGGGCATGTGCGCGGCTACGCGCCGGAGTTGGGTGCCGACACCGAGCAGGTGCTCGGTGAACTGGGCCTGGCCCGGGAAGAAGCGGTTTAGCCATGGAATTCCGGATGGGACAGCAGGCCGACGAGCTGCGCAGCGAGCTGCGTGAGCTGGTGAAAGCCGAAGTGCCCGAACACTATCTGGGCGCCTTCACCGACGACCCGGCCGACCTGGCGACCGCGCAGCGATTCTGCCGGACGCTGGCCGACCGCAACCTGCTGTGCATGGCCTGGCCGGAGCGCTTCGGCGGCCGGAACGCATCGGTGTGGGAGCAGACCGTGGTGCGTGAGGAGATGTGGGCGCACCACGAACCCCGCGGCGCGCAGTACATGGGTGTGAACTGGGTCGGGCCGATCATCATGCGGCACGGCACCGAGGAGCAGCAACGCAGGCACCTGCCGCCGATCGCCGCCGGCGAAGTCATCTGGTGCCAGGGCTTTTCCGAGCCGGAGGCGGGTTCCGACCTGGCCTCGCTGCGGACCACCGCCCGGCCCGATGGAGACGGCTGGCTGGTTTCCGGGCAGAAGATCTGGACCTCGTACGCGACCATGGCGCAGTGGTGCTTCCTGCTGGCGCGGACCTCCAAGGGTGAGCGCAAACAGCAGGGCTTGACGATCTTCCTTGTCCCCATGGATGATCCGGCCATCGAGGTACGGCCGTTGCGCACCATGCTGGGCCCGCACCACCTCAACGAGGTGTTCTTCGACAACCTGCGTGTCACCCCGGCCGACGTGCTCGGCACGGTCGACGACGGTTGGTCGATAGTGCAGGACGTGATGTCCTTCGAGCGCGTCGGTATCGCCCGCTACGCCCGGTGCGAGCGGCTGTTGGCAGCGGCGCCAACCGTTCTCGGCGACCGCTGGGAGGACCTGCCCGCGGAGTTGCGGGCACGTTGGGTTCGCATGCTCACCCACTGCCGCCGCGCGCGGCTGATGGCCTACCGGGTGGTCGAGATGCAGAGCAGCGGACAGGTCAAACCCGGCGACGCCGCGGCCTACCGGATCGCGGTCACCAAGCTGGACCAGGACAGCGCCGAGGTGCTCAGCGACATCGCCGCCGAGGTGTCCCACGACGACCCGGGCGCGGCCTGGTTCCTCGGCGAGGTCGAGGACCACTGGAAGTATTCGCAAGCCTCCACGGTGTCCTCGGGCAGCATCGAGATGCAGCGCATCCTGCTGTCCCGCTCACTCCTGGCGGGTGCCAAATGATTCTCGATCTCAGCGAAGACGCCAAAGAGTATGGCCGCCAGGCACTCCGGGCGTTCGAGGTGGCCGGCGGCGATCGGCTGGTGCAGGATGCCGAAGCCAAGCCCGCGGGCCGGGCCGCGCTGGTCGAGCCGGTGCTGGCCGGACTCGGCGCTTTCGAACTCGATCCGCGCACCGACCCCGACGGGCTGGAAGCGGCCGCGGCCTTGTGCCGCAGCGCGGGCTACTGGGCGCTGCCGTACCCGGTGGCCGAACGGCTCGCCGCACCGACCGGGCTGGACACCGACGGTCTGGTGGTGGTCGCGGACAACCGGCCGTCGGCGCCCCTGGGCGGACTGCAAAACCGCTGGGCGGCAGTGACGCTGGACGGTAGGCGAAGCACGGTCACCGGACTCGGCCAGACCCGCCCGGCCTTCGTGACCGAACTCGAGTTGGCCCCGCTGGACAGCGAGGGTGCGGGCGATGTGGCACTGGGACTGGTGCTGCCCTCGTGGACGCTGCTGGGCATACTCGACCGTGCGCTGGAACTGACCATCGCTCATGTCGGCCTGCGTAAGCAGTTCGGGCAGACGCTGTCGTCCTTCCAGGGCGTGCAGTTCCAGCTGACCGACGCCGAGGTCGAGCGCAGCGGCGTGGATATCCTGGCCAAGTACGCGCTGTGGAGCATCGCCGTCGGCCGGCCCGAAGCCCTCGACGACGCGCTGGCGCTGCGGCTGGCGGTCCTGGAAGCCGCCGAGATCGTCTTCCGGGTGTGCCACCAACTGCACGGCGCCGTCGGATTCTGCGACGAGACGACGCTGTCCTGGCTGTCCCGGTACAGCCAGCCGTTGCGGCGCCTGCCCTTCGGTCTCTCGGCGACCCGCGACCAGCTGACCCGCCACGTCGGCCGACGGGGACTGGCGGGGCTCTACGCATGAGCTCGGATCTGGACGACTTCCGCGCGCGGGTGCGGACCTGGTGCGCCGAGCATGTGCCGGCCGACTGGCGCGAACGCCAGACCGGCGTCGGCGAAACGGAATTCGTCGAATTCCAGAAGCAGTGGTTCGCCGAACTGCACAGCGCCGGCTACGCGGTACCGCACTGGCCGGCCGAATGGGGCGGCGGCATGTCGGTGCCCGAGCAGGTCGTGCTCTACCAGGAACTGGCCGCGGCCGACGCGCCGCGACTGGTGCTGGCGTTCGTCGGCATCCACCACGCCGCCTCGACGCTGTTGGTGGCTGGCACCGACGAGCAGCGGCAACGGCACCTGCCGGCGATCCTCGACGGCGAGATCTGGGTGCAGGGTTTCTCCGAACCCGAGGCCGGATCCGACCTGGCGGCGTTGCGCACCACCGCCCGCCGGGAGGGCGACACGTACGTGGTCAACGGTCAGAAGCTGTGGGCCAGCGGCGGCGCGCACGCCGACTGGTGCCTGCTGCTGGCCCGCACCGACCCGAATGCGCCGAAACGCAAAGGGATTTCGTACTTTCTGCTGGACATGACCAGCCCCGGCATCGACGTGCGGCCGATCCGCAACGCCGTCGGGGACTCGCACTTCTGCGAGATATTCCTCAACGACGTGCGTATCCCGGCGGCCAACCTGGTGGGAGCCGAGAACGCGGGCTGGCAGGTCGCGCAGGCGACGCTGGGCGCCGAGCGCGGAATGACCATGCTGGAACTGGCCGAACGCCTCGCCAATGCCGGCTTCCGCTGGCTGGTGGAGTCCAGCCCGCTGGATGACCCGATCGTCGCGGACCGTCTGGCGCAGTTGGAGATCGAGCTGACCGGCCTGCGCGGGCTGTGCCGCGATCTGGTGGAGCGCAGCCACGACGGCACGGCCGGCGCGGCCGATGCCTCGATTGTCAAGCTCTACTACAGCGAACTGCTGCAACGGATGACGGATTTCGCGACCGAGATCGGCGGCCTGCCGGTACACACCCAGGTGGCCAAGCCGATGTCCAGCGGTTGGGAGTCCGGCGCCTGGATGCTGGATTTCGTCGGCTCCTGGGAGTGGACCATCCCCGGTGGGGCCAGCGAGATCCAGCGCACCATCATCGCCGAGCGCGGCCTGGAGCTGCCCCGAGAGCCGAGCGTGGCGTGATGGCTACAGAAGATTCGACGTTCGCGGAGTTCCACGACGAACTGCGTTCGGTGGCAGCCGATCTGCTCGCCAAGGATCGGGAGATCGGCTGGCCGGTGCTCGCCGAGGCGGGCTGGACCGGCCTGGAGATCGCCGAGGAGTTCGGCGGGGCCGGGGCCGGCTTCACCGAGACGGCCGTCGTCTGCGAGGAGATCGGCCGGGCCGCCGCGTCGACCGGCTACCTCGGCACGGTGCTGGCGGTCGGCGCGTTGAACATGGTCTCGGCGGGCGGGGACTTGCTGACCGGAGTGGCCTCCGGTGACATCCGGCCCGCACTGGTCCTTGATGGATTCGACCTGCGCGAAGGAAAGCTCTACGGCACAGCGGAATTCGTTCCAGACGCGGCCGGAGCCGATCGTCTGCTGATTGTCGCCGACGGTGTCGTGATCGAGGCCACCGGCCTGACCGTGACCCCGCAACCCGTGGTGGACGAAACCCGCAACATGGCCACGGTGTCCGCGGATGGGCAGCCGAGCACGGTGCTCGGCCCGGTCGACGTTCAGGTGCTGCGGGACCGCGCGGCGGTCGCGGTGGCCTGTGACAGCCTCGGCCTGGCGCAGGCCATGCTGGACGCCACCGTCTCCTACGTTAAGGTGCGCAACCAGTTCGGCCGGCCGATCGGGTCGTTCCAGGCCGTCAAGCACGCCTGCGCCGACATGTTGGTGTCGCTGGCGGTATCCCGGCAGCTGGTCACCGCGGCGGTGCAGGCGGTGGCCGCCGGCGCCGACGCCGGCGTCGCGGCCTCGATGGCCAAGGCACACGCCACCGGCGCCGCCGTCGACATCGCCGGCAAGGCAATGCAATTGCACGGCGGTATCGGTTACACGTGGGAAAGCGGCATCCACGTCTACCTCAAACGGGCCGCACTCAACCGTTCGCTGTTCGGCTCGCCGGCAGCACACCGCCAGACACTCGCAGAACGCTACACAGAATCAAGGAGTCACTAAACATGGGCGTCCCCGTCTACAAACGCATCCTCGACCTGTTCGAGGCCGAGGGCATCAACACACTGTTCGGCATTCCCGACCCCAACTTCGTGCACATGTTCACCGAGGCCGAGGCCCGCGGCTGGTCCGTGGTGGCACCGCACCACGAGCTGTCCGCCGGATTCATGGCCGAGGCCGCGTCGCGGATGACCGGCAAGCCGGGCCTGTGCATCGGCACGCTCGGTCCGGGTATGGCCAATATCGCCGGCGCGATCCAGTGCGCCCTGGTGGAGAACTCCCCGGTGATCTTCCTGGGTGGTCAGCGCGCCCGCGTCACCGAGCGCCGGGTGCGCCGCGGTCGTATCCAATTCGTGCAGCAGGAGCCACTTTTCGCCGCATCGGTGAAGTACAGCAGTTCGATCGAGTACGCCGACCAGACCGACGAGATCATCCATGAGGCCATCCGGCGCGCGATGTCGGGTACCCCCGGGCCGTCCTACGTCGAGTTCCCGTCGCACGTCATCCTCGAGGAATTGAATGTGGGGGAGCCGTCGCCTCCTTCTGAGTACCGCCTGGTCAACCAGGGCGCCGGAGCCCCCGAGGTCGCCCGCGCCGTCGAGCTGATCCGGACGGCCAAGAGCCCGATCCTGTTGGTGGGCCATGGAGTGCACACCTCGCGCACCCAGGATGACGTCAAGCAGCTGGCCGAGCTGATGGCCTGCCCGGTGATCCAGACCTCCGGCGGCACCTCGTTCATCCCCGGCCTGCAAGACCGGACCTTCCCGTATCTGTTCTCCCCGGCCGCCAACGAGGCCGTCGAACAGTCCGACCTGTGTGTCGCGCTGGGCACCGAACTCGGCGAGCCCATGCACTACGGCCGCACCCAGCACTGGGCCGGCAACAACGCGAACCGCAAATGGGTGTACGTCGAGCAGGACCCGACGGCGATCGGCGTCAACCGCCCGATGGACGTGCCGCTGGTCGGCGATCTGCGCGGCGTCGTGCCGCAACTCGTCGAGGCGCTGCGGGACACCCCGCGCGAACCCTCGGCCAACCTCGAAACGCTGGTCAAGGCCGACGCCGCCGAGCTGGTGCGGGTGGCCGCGGAGGCCCCGTCGGGCCGTTCGCCGATCCACCCGGCGCGCTACGTGGTCGAGGCCACCAAGGCGTTCAACGACCTGGAGGACGGCATCCTGGTCCGGGACGGCGGCGCGACCGTCATCTTCCAGTGGACCTACTCGCAGTCCAAACCCCGCGACGTGATCTGGAACCAGAACTTCGGTCACCTCGGGACGGGGCTGCCGTACGCGGTCGGCGCGTCGGTGGCCGAGGGCGGTAAGCGTCCGGTGATGCTGCTGACCAGTGACTCGGCATTCCTGTTCCACATCGCCGAGCTGGAAACCGCTGCGCGCCTGAATCTTCCGCTGGTGTGCGTCGTGGGTGTCGACCACCAGTGGGGCTTGGAGGTGGGCGTGTACAAGCGCACCTTCGAGCAGCCGTCGCCGCAGCCCGGCGTGCACTGGAGCAAGGACGTCCGGATGGACAAGATCGCCGAGGGCTTCGGCTGCCACGGTGAGTATGTCGAGAAGGAAGAGGAGATCGGCCCGGCGATCGCCCGCGCCTATGCCAGCGGCAAGGTGGGCGTGGTGCACGTGTGCATCGACCCGAAGGCCAATTCCGAGGAGATGCCGAAGTACGACCGATTCCGGACGTGGTATGCAGAAGGTACCCAGTAACGGCGGTCACACCACGGAGGCCTGAATCCCATGCGTGAATACCTGAAGTTCTACATCGACGGCCAGTGGGTCGACCCGATCGAACCGGCGGCGCTCGACGTCGACAATCCCACCACCGAAGTGGTGTCCGGCCGGATCGCGCTGGGCACGGCCGCCGACGTCGACCGGGCGGTCAAGGCGGCGCGCAAGGCGTTCGGCACCTGGTCGCAGACGACACGCGAGGAACGCCTCGACGTGCTGCAGGCCATCATGGCCGAGTACCAGAAACGCGCCGGTGATCTGGCCGATGCGGTCAACGAGGAGATGGGCGCGCCGGCCCAGCTGGCGGCCGGCCCGCAGGTAGGTCTCGGCCTGGGTCACCTCGCGACGGCGATCGACACGCTGAAGAACTTCGAGTTCGAGGAACAGCACGGATCCACCCTGGTGGTCAGGGAGCCGATCGGTGTCTGCGGCCTGATCACGCCGTGGAACTGGCCGATCAACCAGATCGCCTGCAAGGTGTTCCCGGCGCTGGCCACCGGATGCACGATGGTGCTCAAGCCGTCGGAGGTGGCGCCGTACTCGGCGCAGATCTTCACCGAGGTGATCGACGCCGCCGGCGTTCCGGCCGGTGTCTACAACCTGGTGTACGGCGACGGGCCCGGGGTCGGTGTCGCGCTGGCCACCCACCCCGACGTCGACATGGTGTCGTTCACCGGATCGACGCGGGCCGGCATCGAGGTGGCCCGCAACGCCGCGCCGACGGTCAAGCGCGTCACCCAGGAACTCGGCGGCAAGAGCCCCAACATCGTGCTCGACGATGCGGAGTTCGCCAAGAGCGTCGTCACCGGCACGTCGGTGATGATGGTGAACAGCGGCCAGAGCTGTAATGCGCCGTCGCGCATGCTGGTTCCGAATTCGCGGATGGACGAGGCCATCGCGATCGCCCGGGAGACGGTCGGCGCGGTGAAGGTCGGCGACCCGGCCGACGCGACCGCGATCGGCCCGGTCGCGTCCAAGGCGCAGTTCGACAAGATCCAGGGCCTGCTGCGGAAGGGCATCGACGAGGGCGCCACCCTGGTCATCGGCGGCCCCGGCCGGCCCGACGGCCTGGATGCCGGGTACTACGTCAAGCCGACCGTGTTCGCCAACGTGCGCAACGACATGACGATTGCGCGCGAGGAGATCTTCGGGCCGGTGCTGTGCATCCTCGGCTACGACGATCTCGACCAGGCCGTGGAGATCGGCAACGACACCGAATACGGTCTGGCGGGCTATGTTTCGGGTGCGGACCTGGACGCCGCCCGTGCGGTGGCCCGTCGGATCCGGGCCGGTTCGGTCGCGATCAACCACGGCTTCGACATGAACGCGCCGTTCGGCGGATACAAGAAGAGCGGCAACGGCCGGGAGTGGGGCCAGTTCGGGTTCGACGACTACCTGGAAATCAAGGCGGAACTGGGTTACGCGCCGGCCTGACGTTCCCGAAGGCGCGAGCGTGCAGCCTTATGCAAATCAGCACACCGATTCTGCATAAGCCTGCACGCTCGCGGCCGTTGTCAGGCCAGTGCTGAGCCGACGAAGTAACTCGCCAGCAGGCACACGGCGACCAGCAGCACCCACGCGTCGGTGAGCCGGCACAAGAACGTCGGCGCGTGCCGGACATCCATGAACTCGCGAAAGATGATGCGCACCTTGATCAATGCGATCAGGATGGCGCTGACCGTAACGACGGTGCTGGCCGTCGGCACCCCCTGGTGCTCCGCGGAGCGGTCGATCCACAGGTAGGCCAGGGTGAGTCCGGACAGGACCAACCACACCACCAGCAGGCGCTTGTTCACCGTTGTCACCTCACCACGTAGAGCATCGCGAAGATCAGCACCCAGAGGAAATCGACGGTGTGCCAATAGGTTGCGCAGGTCTCGATCAACTGCTGCGACCGGCGGTGCGACCCACGGATCTGGTACACCGCGACGCCGAGCACCACGAATCCGATCAGGACGTGCAGCAGATGGATACCCGTCAGGAAGAAGTAGTAGGTGAAGAAGTTATCACTGGAAATCGTGTTGCCCAACCGGATCTGGTGCGCCCACTCGAGGGCTTTCGACACCAGGAACACCGCGCCGAAAGCCATGGTGAGGTAGGCGTCGCGCAGCGCCCGCGGGTAGTCGCCGGCCCGGGAGGTGTCGACGCACCGGGCCACCGACCACGAACTCGACAGCAGCACAATGGTGTTGAAGATCCCGACGCCGAGGCTCAGCTGCCGCTGCGATTGCAGGAACGGCTGCGGATCCTGCGCCCGGAAGAACAGGTACACCCCGAAATAGGCCGTGAAGATCAGCATCTCGAACAGCACGAACATCCACATATCCGGCTGTCCCGGAACGGCTTTCGCGCGCTGCTCCCGAGCCTGCGTATGCGTCATGCGGCGACCTCCGCCAACGGTGGCAGCACCCCGGTGCCGAAGTCCTCGCGCAGGATCATCTTTCGCAGCAGGAGGATGAACGCGCCGGTGTAGATGCCGAACACCACCATGTTGACCCACCAGGCGATGACGCCGTTCCAGGCCAACACCCCGCCGCGGTCGAAGATCCAGGCCGGCGACACCACGATCTCGGTGAGCGCGTTGCACAGGTTCAGGTAGCCGAACCATTTCGGCAACACGTTGTTCTTGTCGATCAGGATGGCCAGCATCCACACCAGCGAGCCGATGAGGAACACGCCCATCGTCCCGACGAAGGACAGGAAGGCGAAATCGTAGAGCCAGCCGATTAATTCGGGATCACGGTCGGGGCGCATGGCGCCGGCGGTCAGGGCCAGGCACAGCAGCAGCATGCCGGGAATGGCGCTCAGCGAGTAGATCACCAGGTACGTGTAGCCGAACACCGGGCTCACCGACATCCGACGCATCGAGTAGGCGATCAGCGCGTTGATCGGCGCCGTCATCCCGGTGATGACGAACATGATCGCGAAGCCGACGAGCAGTCCGTGATGGTGGTCGTTGAACCACTGCACCTTCTGCGCGGTGTTCCAGGCCGGCGACGGTGGCGGCTGGGTCCGCGTCATGACGAAGAAGACCAGTCCGAACAACTGGTAGAACACCACCATCGTCCACCACGCCAGCCACAGCTCACGCTTCGGGCCCCTCATGCCGGCACCGGCGCCTCGGCGCGTTCGCGGTAGATCGCTTGGGCCAGCACCACCGTCATCACGATGATCCACACCGCGATGGTGAGGTTCTTGAGCCAGAAGGACAGTGCACCGTTCCAGGCCAGCGGGCCGTCGGTGACCAGTGCGGTGAAAGCCGCCGGCACGAAGGCCGCGGCGGTCAGCAGGTTGAAGTGCGCCACCCACTTCGGGAACACCGGAGTCGGCCCGTCGTCGAAGTAGATGGCGAGAGCCACCAGCACACTCTGGGCGATCAGGTACGGCACCTGGGTGGTGAACGTCAACCAGGCCAGGTCGTTGAGCAACTGGGTCAGACCGGGGTCGCGGTCGGGCCGGAATGCGGCGAGCAGCCAGCACACGTTGGCGACCAGGAACAGCGTCGGGGCACCGGAGATGCAGCCGATCATCGCGTAGGAGAAGATCGGAGTCCGATGCGCCATTCGGCGGATCTGCATCGCGATCAGGATGAGCATCGGGATCAACCCGACGCAGAACCAGTTGAACAGCACCATGCTGTAGCGGATGCGGGAGATGTTCTGCGGGTCGCGGTAGAAGTCGGCGACCTGTTGCGCGGACAACTGGGGTGACATCGGCGGCAGGAAGCCGGGGAACCACACGAATGCGGCCAGCCAGATGAGCGCCACCGCCGGCAGGGTCCACAGCAGGATCAGTTCACCGTCGGTGCGTCGCACGGTTGGCACCCCTTCCGGCTAGCCGCACGGCTAGCCAGGGGCAGGCTAGCCATTCGGCTAGTCGGCCGTCAAGGGTGCGTTAGTGTCGGCATGTGGAGTTGAAGGTCGTCGAGCACAGCCCGCCGCGGACCCGGGTGCTGGATGCGGCCCTGGAACTGTTCGCCGAACACGGGGTCAGCGGAACGTCGCTGCAGATGATCGCCGACCGGGTCGGGATCACCAAAGCCGCCGTCTACCATCAGTTCCCGACCAAGGAGCGCATCGTCCTGGCAGTGACCGAGCGCGAGTTGGCCAGGCTGATCCCCGCGCTGGAGGAAGCCGAGTCGCGGGGCCGGGCCGCCGAGGCGCGCGATGCGCTCCTGGTCCGGGTGATCGACATGGCGGTTCGGGACCGCCGGTTGGTCCGGACGCTGCAGTTCGATCCCGTCGTGGTCCGCCTGCTCGCCGAGCACGAACAGTTCCAGCACTTCATGTCCCGGCTCTACCGGGTGCTGTTCGGCGATCTCGACGACGACGGCCGGATCGAGGGGGCGATGCTGTCGGGTGCGATCAGCGCGGCGGTGATGCATCCGCTGGTGGCCGGCGTCGACGATGCGACGCTGCGGGCCAAGATCACCGAACTGACACGCCGCATCCTGGGCATCACCGCTGCCGAGGGTGCGCAGAAGCCCGCCCGCGGCGGCGAGTCGGCCGACCGACACGCACGCTCGCGGAAAAAGGGGAGCCCTTAGAAGAGGTCCTTGTGGGGGACGTCGGTGATCAGACCACCGTCGACGACGAACTCGGCGCCGGTGGCGAACGACGACTCGTCACTGGTGAGGAATACGACGAACGTCGCGACTTCCTCGGAGGTGCCCGGCCGGCCCAGCGGTGAGGTCACCATGTCGTCCGGGAAGTGTTTGGTCATCGGGGTGCGGATGAAGCCCGGGTGCAGCGAGTTGATCCGGATGTTGAACTTGCCCAACTCGATTGCCGCCGACTTGGCCAGCCCGCGCACCGCCCACTTCGACGCGACGTAGGGGTGCACCATGGGTGCGCCGCGCATGCCCTCGATGGAGGACACGTTGATGATCGACCCGCCGCCGGCGGCCTTCATCTGCTCGACGACGGCCTGCATGCCCAGGAACGTGCCGATCAGGTTGACGTCGATGACGTTGCGGAACTTGTCCATGTCGAACTGGCCGATCTTGCCCAGTGCGACGATGCCGGCGTTGTTCACCAGCGTGGTCAGCTTGCCGAAGGTCTGGACCGCGAGATCGACCGCGGCCTGCCACTGATCGGCCTGGGTGACGTCGAGGTGGATGTACCGGGCGGAGTCGCCGATCTCGGCGGCCAATGCCTCGCCCTTCTCGTCGAGGATGTCGCCGATGACGACCCTGGCGCCCTCGGCGACGAGCATCTTGGCGTGCGCGGCACCCATGCCCTGAGCGCCACCGCTGATCAGTACGACCTTGTCGTCCACGCGTCCCATGGGGCGCCACGTTACCGCACCCCGAAACAGAAATTAGAACCTGTTCCAATTTCTCGGCGGACCACGCATACTGCCTGGCATGGCAATACGTGTTGCGCTGTTCGGGACCGGTAACTGTGGCCAGATCGCACTGGTCCAACTGATCGAGGATCCGCGGTTCGAACTCGTCGCGGTCGGGGTGTCCAGCGACGAGAAGGTGGGTCGCGACGCCGGTGAGCTGGCCGGTGTGGACGTCGTCACCGGGGTGAAGGCCACCAAGGGCCTGGACGCGGTGCTGGCGAGCAAGCCGGACTGCCTCGTCTACACCGCGATGGGCGACGTTAGGACCAAGGACGCCACGCTCGAAGTGTGCGCGGCGCTCGAGGCCGGCATCGACGTGGTTGGCTCGGCGCCGGGCGGGCTGCAGTTCCCGTGGGGTGGCGGCGTCCCGCCTAAGTACATCGAGAAGGTGGAAGCCGCTGCCCAACAGGGTAATTCGACTGTCTTCATCACGGGCGTCGACCCGGGCTTCGTGACCGACCTGGTGCCGTTCGCCCTGGCGGGGACGTGTCAGCGCATCGAGCAGATCCGGACCATGGAGATCGCGGACTATGCGACCTACGACGGCGAGATCGTGATGAAGTGGGTGATGGGTTTCGGCAATCCGCTGGACCAGCCGGGCCTGCTGTTCCAGCCGGGAACATTGGCCGCGGCCTGGGGGACCGCCATGCACATGCTCGCGGCCGGTCTGGGCCTGGAGATCGACGAGATCACCGAGAGTTTCGAACTCGAACCCGCACCCGAGGACATCGACGTCGCCATCGGCGTAGTCAAGAAGGGCACCGTGGCCGCGATGCGGTTCGAGATCAACGGCATGGTCGGCGGCAAGCCCGTCGTCGTCGTCGAACACGTCACGCGGGTGCGCGGCGACCTGCGTCCTGATTGGGCCCAGCCGGCCCAACCCGGCGGGTCCTACCGGGTGGAGATCACCGGCGAGCCGTCCTATGCCGTGGACATCTGCCCGACGAGCGAGCGCGGGGACCACAACTACGCGGCGATCCTGGTCGGGGCCGGCCGGATCGTCAACGCCATCCCCGACGTGATCGCGGCGCCCCCCGGCATCCGCACCACGCTGGACATGCCGCTGGTGACGGGTAAGGGCACCTACCGGGCCGCCGAGGTCTGAGACAGGGGTCGGTTGTGGACGAACAGTCCGCCACGCTGCGGCGGGTGATCACCGGCGCGTCGATCGGAAACGCCGTCGAATGGTTCGATTTCGCGATCTACGGCTTCCTGGCGACCTTCATCGCCGCGAACTTCTTCCCGGCCGGCAACGACACCGCGGCGCTGTTGAACACCTTCGCGATCTTCGCCGCGGCCTTCTTCATGCGACCGCTGGGCGGATTCGTATTCGGCCCGTTGGGTGACCGGATCGGACGGCACCGGGTGTTGGCCATCGTGATCCTGCTGATGTCGGCGGCCACCCTGGCGATCGGCCTGCTGCCCACCTACCACTCGATCGGGGTGGCCGCGCCACTGCTGCTGTTGCTGCTGCGTTGCCTGCAGGGCTTCTCGGCGGGCGGTGAATACGGCGGCGGCGCAGTGTATCTCGCCGAATACGCCGACGACGCGCACCGCGGCCGGACCGTCACCTACATGGTGTGGTCCGGGGTCGTCGGATTTCTGCTCGGTTCGCTGACCGTGACACTGCTGCAGGCGTGGCTGCCGGCCGGCGCTATGGACAGCTGGGGCTGGCGGGTGCCGTTCCTGATCGCCGGGCCACTGGGTCTGGTGGGCCTCTACATCCGGCTGCGCCTCGACGACACCCCCGAGTTCAAGGCGCTCAGCGAAACCGACGGTGTCGCGAAATCGCCGCTGCGGGAGGCGATCCGGACGTCGTGGTCGGCCATTCTGCGGGTGATCGGCCTGTTCGTCATCTTCAACATCGGCTACTACGTGGTGTTCACCTACCTGCCGACCTACTTCATCAAGACGCTGCACTTCGCCAAGACCCAGGCGTTTCTGTCCAGCACGATCGCCTGCGTGGTGGCGATCATCCTGATCCTGCCGCTGGCGTCGCTGAGCGACCGGATCGGCCGGCGGCCCTTGCTGATCGCCGGGGCGGGCGGCTTCGCGGTACTCGGTTATCCGCTTTTCCTGCTGCTGAATTCGGGCACGCTGGGCGCCGCGATCGCAGCCCACGTCGGCCTGGCCGTCATCGAATGCCTCTACATCTCCGCCGCGGTGTCGGCCGGGGTGGAGATGTTCACCACCCGGGTGCGCTACAGCGGATTCGCCGTCGGGTACAACGTGTGCGTCGCACTGTTCGGCGGCACCACACCCTACGTCGTCACCTGGCTCGTCGGGCACACCGGCAACCCGCTGTCGCCGGCCTTCTATGTCATTGCGGCAGCGGTGGTTTCGCTGTTGACCGTGCTGACGGTGCGCGAGACGTCGGGTGAGCCGCTGGTGGCCTACTGAGCCGAGAACCCGGCCCGGTGTGCTGGCGGGTTCCTACTCGCTCTTTCCCGCCGAAACGGACGTCTCGGCGACGGATTTGGCCCAGCGGTAGTCGGCCTTGCCGGCCGGGGAGCGCACCACCTTGTCGGTGCGGATGAAGGCCTTGGGCACCTTGTAGCGGGCGATGTGCTGATTGCAGGTGTCGACCAGTTCGTCGTCGCTAGCCGACTTTCCGAGGGCGAATTGCACCACGGCCACCACCTCGCTGCCCCAGCGCTCGGAGGGCCGGCCCACCACGACGACGTCGTAGACGCTGGGGTGGGCGGCGATCGCCCGTTCCACCTCCTCGGCGAAGATCTTCTCGCCGCCGGAGTTGATGGTCACCGAGTCGCGGCCGAGCAACTCGATGCGGCCGTCCTCGAGGTAGCGCGCCTTGTCGCCGGGCACCGACCACCGCACCCCGTCGATGGTCGGAAATGTCTTGGCGGTCTTGGCCTCATCACCCAGGTACCCCAACGGGATGAGGTCGCGACGGGCCAGCCAGCCGACCTCATCTACGTCGGCCGGCGTCAGGACCCGGCTGTAATCGGCGGAGACCACGGTGGTGTCGGCCTGCGGGTTGAACACCGGCGACTGCCCGGACTGTTCGGTGGCCACCGTGCTCATCTGTTGGCCGGCCTCCGACGAACCGACGGCATCCATCAGCAAGAGGTTGGGCAGGGCGGCGCGGATGCGGTCGCGGATCGCCGGGGACATCGGCGCGCCGCCGTTGGTGATCGAGATCAGGCCGGACAGGTCGTAGTCGCCGGTCTCGATCTCGTCGATCAACGGCCGGGCCATCGCGTCGCCGACCGTCGGAATGCTGAGCACGCGTTCACGTTCCACGAGGCGCAGCACGTCGCCGGCCCGCAGCCGCTCGACGTCGTCGGGGATCACGATCCGCCCGCCCATGGTGATCATGTTGTAGGCGGCCCACTGGGCGGCGCCGTGCATGAGCGGCGGCAGCATCAGCAGTGACATGTGGCCGGCCGCGGCCTTGGCGCGCTCCACCACCTCTTCGTAGGACCGCATCGCGTCGCTGGAGCCGAACGGCCGGCCGCCCATCGCCGAGATGAAGATGTCGTGCTGGCGCCACAGCACCCCCTTGGGCATGCCGGTGGTGCCGCCGGTGTAGAGGATGTAGAGGTCGTCGGCGCTCGGCTCGGGCAGGCCGCCGGCCGGCGCCGGGGTGCTCACGATCGATTCGTAGTCGACGGCGCCGGGCAGCAACTCGTTGCCGGACTCGTCGGCGACCTGGATGAGCACCTTCAGGTGCGGCAACCGGTCGCGGATGGCCGCCACATGCGGCGCGAACTCGGCGTTGTAGACCAGCGCGGTGGCCTTCGAGTCGTTGAGCAAGTACAGCAGTTCCTCTTCCACGTAGCGGTAGCTGACGTTGAAGGGTGCGACGCGGGCGCGGTAGGCACCGATCATCGCCTCGAGGTACTCGTTGCCGTTGCGCAGGTACAGCCCGAGGTGATCCTGTCCCGATTCGTGGCCGGCCAGCGCGGTGCGTTCGGTGTGTGCGCCCAGTCCGGCCGACGCCAGATAGTTGGCGACACCGGTGACGCGGTCGGCGAACTGCGCATAGGTGAACCGCTTGTCGCGCCAGACCAGGAACTCGTGGTCCGGGATCGCGCCCGCGACGGCGGAGAACACACTGGCGAGGTCGAAGTCGACTGCGTCACTCATGCGGACAATCTAGAACGTGTTCCGGTTCCGGCGATCGGTCGGGTCTGGGCGGGACACCGGAATCGGGAACGTTGACGGATTTCCGGCGGTCTGGAACTCTCATGTTCCGATTAGGAGAGCGGGATTCTCGCCTCGCACGCGCACGAAGGAGCGACATGGCCAAGGCCTACATCATCGTCACCGAGGACGTCCACGATCCGGCGGGCTTCCAGGCCTACATGGGGGAGGCGGCCAAGGCGATGGCCGACGGTTCCGCGACCGTCCTGGCTTTCGATCCCAGCCCCGAGGTGATCGAGGGGGAATGGCACGGCCCGCAGACCATCATCATGGAGTTCGAATCGGCCGACGCGGCGAAGGCCTGGTACAACTCCGAGCTCTACCAGAAGGCCGCCCCGATGCGTCAGGCGTCGGCCCACTGCAAGGTCGCCATCGTGCAGGGGATCGGCTGAGCAGCCCAGCGAGCTCGGGGGCTAGGTGTTGCGGCCCCCGTTGACGCCGATGATCTGACCGGTGATGTAGCCGGCCTCCTCGGACACCAGGAACGAACACGTCGCCGCGATGTCCTCCGGCTTGCCGATCCTGCGCACCGGGGTGGCCGCAATGGTCTTCTCGATGTCGCCGAGGTTGCCGCGCTGTTCGGCGCTGCGCAGCATCGGGGTGTCGATGAAGCCCGGCGGGATGGCGTTGACCGTGATGCCGCTCGGGCCGAACTCCAGCGCAAGGGATTTCGTCAACCCGTTGACCCCGGACTTGGCCGACACGTAGTGCGTCATGTACGGCGTGCCGGAATGGGTGCTCGACGACGAGATGTTGACGATGCGGCCCCAGCCGGCCTCGATCATGTCCGGCAGCACGGCCTGGATGACGTGGAAGACGCCGTTCAGGTTGACGTTGACCACGCGCTGCCATTCGTCGAACGAGATCTTGAGGAATGGTTTGAACCCGTCGACGCCCGCGGCGTTGACGAGAATGCCCACCGGGCCCAGGTTTTCGCGGATGCTCTTGAGCGCGGCGTCGATCTGGGCGCGGTCGGTGACGTCGACAGCATACGAATTGGGCGCGTCCGCGGCCTGCAGGTCCAGGACCGCGACCCGGTAGCCGTCGGCGCCGAGGCGTTCGGCGATCGCCTTGCCGATCCCGGACCCGCCGCCGGTGACCACCGCGACCGTCTGCGCCCTGCTGTCGTCTGTCATGAATTCTCCTCGGAGTTGCTGGGGGCTGAAACTTTTCGGGGGGTGCGCAGGCCGAGCACGCGGCGGCCCGCGTCGGCGAGGTGCTCGCGCAGTTCGTCGCGGTCGCTGTCGACGAATCCGGGGCTGGATGCACCGGCGATGCCGGCCAGCGCGACGGCGGCCCGGACCGGCCCGGCGGGGCCCGGGTTCACCGCGGCCAGCAGTGCCATCTGCCGTTCGATCAGGTCGTCCCACTCCCGGCTGGCGCGCAGCATCTCGGCCACCGACGGATCGGCCGCGAGCACCGAGACCACCCGGTTGTCGACGGCGAGCTGGGCGAATCCACTGATCAGGTATTCGGCACGCGCGTGCGGGGTGCGCTGTGTCTCGGCGGTGGCGACGATGTCGCGCAACTGCTCGAGGATCGGTCCCACCACCGCGTCGAGCAGTTGCTCGCGGGTGCGGAAGTGGTGGTAGATGGCGGCCTTGGTGAACCCGAGTTCGTCGGCGATCATCTGCAGTGACGTGCCCGCGAAGGTGTGTCGGGTGCACAGGTCGATCGCGGCGTCGATGAGACGCGCGCGGGTGTCGCCCGCCGTGCCCACCGCCGAAGTCGCCGGAACCGTCACCGCACCGTCCTTTCCTCAGCCTTGGCGATCGTACAGTAGATTCCTATACGATCGTAAAGTAGTGTCCTAGTCGATCGTAAAGCCCGAACTTGGAGAGCAGCCCCCTCGATGACCGAACTCGATCAGCTCGACTTCTTCACCGACCAGAGCCTGGTCGCCGACCCCTACCCCTATATGGAGGCCATGCGGGAAGGGTGTCCGGTCCGGCGTGAACCGCACCAGAACGTGATGGTGGTGACGGGCTACGACGAGGCCGTCGCCGTCTTCGGCGACTCGGACACCTTCTCGTCGTGCACCGCGGTCACCGGCCCGTTCCCAGGGTTCCCGGTGCCGATCGAGGGTCAGGCCGACGATGTCACCGACATCATCGAGCAGTACCGCGAGCAGTTGCCGTTCAGTGATCAGGTCACCGTCATGGACCCGCCGAAGCACACCGAACACCGCGCGCTACTGATGGGACTGATCACTCCCAAGCGGCTCGCGGAGAACGAGGACTTCATGTGGGCGCACGCCGACAGATACCTCGAGCCGTACCTGGCCACCGGCGGCGATCTCATCAAGGGGTTCGCCGTGCCGTTCACCCTCGCCGTCATCGCCGACCTGCTGGGCGTGCCGGAGGAGGACCGCCCCGAGTTCTCCCGGCACATGAACCACAGCGCGGGTGGGGTCGGCAGCACCGACGAGAAGTCGATCGGGCACAGCCCGCTGGAGTACCTGTACCAGAAGTTCTCCGCCTACATCGAGGACCGCCGGGCGACTCCGCGCGATGATGCGCTCTCCGAGATGGCCGCCGCGAAGTTCCCCGACGGCTCCACCCCGGAAGTGATGGACGTGGTGCGCATCGCGGCCAACCTCTACACGGCCGGACAGGAAACCACGGTGCGGCTGATCAGCACCGCGCTCAAGCTGCTGGCCGAGAACCCGGACCTACAGCAGCGCCTGCGCACCGAACGCGACCTGATCCCCAACTTCATCGAGGAGTGCCTGCGCTTCGAGAGCCCGGTCAAGGGCGACTTCCGGCTGGCGAAACGCAACACCACGGTCGGCGGGGTCGACGTGCCGGCCGGCACCACCGTGATGGTGATGAACGGGGCCGCCAACCGCGATCCGCGCCAGTTCGAGAACCCCGGCGTGCTCGACATCGACCGGCCCAATGCCCGCCGGCACATCGCGTTCGGCCGGGGTGTGCACAGCTGCCCCGGGGCGCCGCTGGCGCGGGCCGAGGCCAAGGTGAGTCTCGAGCGAATCCTGGAGCGCACCAAGAGCATTCGGCTCTCCGACGAGCATCACGGCCCCGCCGGCGAGCGCCGGTTCAACTACGTCCCGACCTTCATCCTGCGCGGACTGACCGACCTGTACCTGGAGATCGACTGATGCGCGTTTCGGTGAACGACGGACTGTGCCGCGGGCACGGGGTGTGCGTCGGGCTGTGTCCCGAGGTCTTCACGCTCACCGACGGCGGGTACGCCGAGGCCATCGACGAGGACGTGCCGGCCGGGTTCGAGGCCACGGTCCGGGAAGCCATCGGATCCTGCCCCGAACACGCGATCACCGAGATCTGATGCGTTGCGCCGCCGACTCCGGCATCGGTTCATAGCGGGCAAAGGTTCGGGTGAACGTCGCCGCGCCGTGCGACAGTGACCGCAGATCGATTGCGTACCTGACGAGTTCGACCTGCGGCACGTCGGCGCGGATCGCGGTCCGCCCGTCGTCGACGTTGTCGGTGCCCAGCACCCGGCCGCGCCGGCCGGCCAGATCGCCCATCACCGCGCCGACCAGGTCGTCACCGATGAGCACGATGACCTCGTCCACCGGTTCGAGCAGGTTGACCCCCGCGGCCGCGGCGGCCTCGCGCAGGGCCAGCCCGCCGGCCATCTGGAAGGCGTAGTCCGACGAGTCGACGCTGTGCGCCTTGCCGTCGTGCAGCGTGACCCTGACATCGACCAGCGGATAGCCCAATGCCACACCCTTTTCCATCTGTGCGCGCACCCCCTTCTCCACGCTGGGGATGAACTGCCGCGGCACCGAACCGCCGACCACCTTGTCGACGAACTCGAACCCGGCGCCCTCCGGCAGCGGTTCGACGGTGATGTCGCAGACCGCGTACTGACCGTGCCCGCCGGACTGTTTGACGTGCCGACCGTGCCCATTGGCGTTGCCCGCGAAGGTTTCCCGCAGCGGCACCCGCAACTCGACCACATCCACCGTGACGCCGTAGCGGTTGGCCAGCGCGTCGAGCACCACCCCGGAATGGGCCTCGCCCATGCACCACAGCACGATCTGGTGGGTCTCCGGGTTCTGCTCGATGCGCAACGTGGGGTCCTCCGCGGCCAACCGGGCCAACCCGCCGGCCAGCTTGTCCTCGTCGGTCTTCGCGTGTGCGGCAATGGCGATGGGCAGCAACGGATCCGGCAGCCGCCACGGCTTGAGCACCAGCGGCTCGTCCTTGTCCGACAGGGTGTCGCCGGTCTCGGCGCGGGTCAGCCGGCCGATCGCGCAGATGTCGCCGGCGATGACGGCATCCGCGGGCCGTTGCTGGCGGCCCAGCGGGAAGGACAGGGTGCCGATCCGCTCGTCCTCGTCGTGGTCGGCGTGCGCACCCGCGGAGCCGGCCCCGTAGAAGGACGACAGGTGGCCCGACACGTGCACGGCGGTGTCGGGCCGGATGGTGCCGGAGAACACCCGGACCAGGCTGATCCGGCCGAGGTAGGGGTCCGAGGTCGTCTTGACCACCTCGGCCAGCAGCGGCCCGGACGGGTCACAGGCCAACCCGGTGCGGGCGGCACCGGCGGGGCTGAACACCTCCGGCAGCCGATGTTCCGGCGGGCTCGGGAAGCCGGCCGCCATCCCGTCGAGCAACTCGACGGTGCCGACGCCGGTGGTGGCGCACACCGGGAGAACCGGGAAGAACGACCCCCGCGCGACCGCCTTCTCGAGGTCTTCGATCAGCCCGGCTTCGTCGATCTGCTCGCCGTCGAGGTAGCGGTCCATCAGCGTCTCGTCCTCGGACTCCTCGATGAGGCCCTCGATCAGCGGCCCGCGGTGCTCGGCGATGCGCGCCAGGCCGTCGGCGTCCGGTGCGGCGGCCGAGCGGGCGCCGTCGGCGTAGGTGTAGAGCGTCTGCGACAGCAGGCCGAGCAGACCGCCGCCGGTGGGGAGGTACAGCGGCAGCACCTTGTCGCCGAACGCCCGCTGGGCGGCGGCCAGGGTGGCCGGGTAATCGGCCCGGGCATGGTCGAGTTTGGTGATCACCACCGCGCGCGGCATCCCGACCTCGCGGCACTCCTGCCAGAGCGTCCGGGTGGGCGCGTCGACACCCTCGTTTGCGGCGATGACGAACAGGGCGCAGTCCGCGGCGCGGAGGCCGGCCCGCAGTTCGCCGACGAAGTCGGCGTAACCGGGGGTGTCGATCAGGTTGATCTTGATGCCGTCGTGCGGCAGCGGGGCCAGCGCGAGACCGACCGAACGCTGCTGGGCGATCTCGGCATCGTCGAAATCGCACACGGTGTTGCCGTCGACGACGGACCCGGCTCGGTTGAGCACACCGGCCGCGACGAGCAGCGCCTCGACGAGGGTGGTCTTTCCGGCGCCGGACGGACCGACCAGCACCACGTTGCGCAGCGCCGCCGGACTGCCCGGCTGCGGTACGCCCCCACCGTGGGACGCGTTGGTCTTATCAGCCATGACTGCCCTCCTGATGTCCCAGGATTATCCATTTCGGGCGTGCGGCAATCGGAAACGGGTGGACTCGCCAGACCGAAGACGTCGGCTGCGACCGGAGTGTCGAGCAGAAAGAACAGAGCCGGGACCGCGACCGGTCGGTCCGGGGGGGGGGGGGGGGGGGGGGGCGCGGGCGTTCAGCCGTTGATTATCACCGGATCGCCGATGCCGACGTTGTTGTAGTACCACTGCGCGTTGTCCGGGCTCAGGTTGACGCAGCCGTGGCTGACGTTGGCGTAGCCTTGCGAACCCGTCGACCAGGGTGCCGAGTGCACGTAGACACCGCCCCAGGTGATTCGGACCGCGTAGTACACCGTGAGCTTGTAGCCCTCCGGGTCGTCGAGCGGGATACCGATGGTGCGCGAGTCCATCACCACCGGGTTCTGCTTCTCCAGGACGGTGAACGACCCGACCGGGGTCGGGTGTTTGGGCTTGCCCATCGACGCCGGCATCCGCCGGGCCACTTCGCCGTCGATGCTGACGGTGAAGGTGTGGTTGGAGATGCTGCCAACTCCGACCACCGACGCGCCGACGTTGAAGTCCAGCGGCACGGCGCCGACCGAAGCCTTGACCTGCGAGTGGGCCGGCCAGAACTGGTCCGGTGTCCATTGCACGATGTTGTCGCTGAGCCACTCGAAACGGCCCGTGGCGGTGGCCGGTGAGACGACGGAGATGGATCGCTCGGCGGCCGGCCGGTCGGCCACCGCTCCCGCGTAGGTGACCGTGATCGGCATGCCCACCCCGACCGTTGCGCCGCTGTCGGGTGAGACCTCGACGACGCGGGGAGCCGGTTGCGGCGTGTGGATCGCGGCCGACGCCCAGACGGGACTGACCAGGGCGATGACGGACACCCCAAGAAGAGCCAGAACGTGGCGAAGCGCTCGACGCAACTGTCCATCCTCCCTAGTCGGTGCGGCTACCGATCCTAGCGCCGCGCGGCAAACCGCTCATGACAACGGAATTGTCGTCACCCAATCCGTGAATTGTTACAGGTCCCGACCCCTCGGCCACCGTCGACGGCACCCGCTACAGCCAATCACGGCGTTTGAACATGAGGTAGAGAGTCACGCAGATGATCGCGATCAGTGCGGAACTGAAGACGAAACCCCAGTGCAGCCCGAAACCGGGATAGGGCACGTTCTGGCCGTAGAACCCGGTGATGGCGGTGGGAACCGCGACGATGGCGGCCCATCCGGTGAGTTTCTTCATGACGTTGTTGAGGCGGGCGTCCTGCAGCGAGAGGTTCGTCTCGAAAACCGTTGTCACCATGTCCCGCAACGACTCCGTCCATTCCGACACCCGCAGCACGTGGTCGTAGAGGTCGATGTAGAGCGGATCGAGTTCGGGGGAGTGGTGGTTCTCGTGTCGCCGGTGCTGGATCGCGCTGACGACCTCCCGCATGGGCAGCACCACCCGGCGCAGGTGGACCAGATCCTTGCGGAACTGAAAGCTGCGGCGCTGGAACGTACGTCGCTGATCGTTGGCGCGCGACGGCGGATCGAACAGCTCGTCCTCGAGTCCCTCGATGCAGTCGTCGAGAACCTGGACGGCGTCGAAGTGGCCGTCGACCACGACGTCGAGCAAGCCGTGCACCAGGGCGGCGACGCCGTAGCGCGGGGTGTCGAGTTCGTCCCACCGGCGGGACACCTCCTCGATGTCGAACTCCGGCGGCAGTCGCACGGTCACCAGGGCGCGATCGAGGACGAAGGCCGAGATGCGGTGTTTGATCAGCAGCGAGGCCGGTTCGGCGGCGGGTTCGGGGGCGGTCATGTCGACGGCGTACACGGTGAAGAAGGTGTACGTCGGATAGACGGTGGCCTTCACGCGTTCGGACGGCGCTACGGCGTCCTCGACGGCCCACACGTTGAGGCCGAGTTCGGCGGCCAGGTCCGCGAGGGCCGAATGGTCGGGGTCGTACATGTCGACCCAGATCAGGGTGTCGGGGGCGGCCAGGTATTCGGAGATGGCGTCGAAGTCGAAATCCGGCTGGGGCTCGCCGTCACGCCAGACGCGGCCGCGGACGGTGCAACCGAGGGGAGCCACCCATCCATCACATCACCCTTTCGATCGGCGAGCGACCGCGTCGGTACAAGACACGCCGGTGTGCGGCGTGCAGATGCGGACGCTCAGCGCCGGACGCGCCAGGCCGACCAGCGGTCGACCCGCACCGCGATCACCGGCCCGTCCAGCGAAACCGATTGGTATTGTGCATATTTGGCCCGCAGCAGGGCGCAGCCGGTCTCGGCCGCGGGGCCGTCGGCGTGGACCGATGCGACGCCGTCGGCGCGGACCCACCACAGCTGGTTCCAGTCCTCCTCGTAGTGGTCGACGAGGATGCTGACCCGCGGTTCGGCGGCGATGTTGGTCAGCCGTCGCAGCCGTTGGGTGGACTTGGGTTTGCCGTCCACGGCGGTGTACACGATGTTGCATTCATCGCCTTGGCCGATGGCGAAGACCACGGGTACCAGATGCGGGGCGCCGTTGGGGGTGACGGTCGCCAACCGGGCCACCCGGGCGGCCGCGAAGCGCTGCCGGGCGGCTTCGGTGGAACCGTCGGACATGACAACCAGCGTAGGTACGGTGGACAGGGCCGAAGGAGGTCCCATGCAGATCAGCGTTCTCGAATACCCGGCTGGTCGGGCCGGTCAGTCCATCATCGACGCCTACGTCGAGCAGGTCGCTCAGCTCCGAGCGGAGGGTTTCACCCGCATGTGGAGCGTCCAGATGCCGTTCGAACGCGATCTGCTGACCGCCATGGCCGTGGCGTTCCGTGAGGTCGACGGCATCGAACTGGGCACCGGCGTGCTGCCCATCCAGAATCAGCACCCGATGCTGCTGGCGCAGCGGGCGCTGACCCTCAATGTGATCTCGGGTGGGCGGCTGTTGCTCGGCCTGGGCATGACGCATCAGGCCGTCACCGAGGGGATGTGGGGAATCCCGTGGGACAAGCCGATCCGCCGCCTGGGCGAGTATCTCGACGGGCTGTTGCCCCTGCTGAACGGGGAGCAGGCCGACGCGGTTGGCGAGACGGTGACCACGCGGGGCGCGCTGCAGATCCCGGGTTCGAGCCCACCGCCGGTGTACATCGCCGCGCTGGGTCCGCAGATGCTGAAACTGGCCGGGCGGCGCACCGCGGGCACGGTGACCTGGATGACCGGTCCGAAGACGTTGGCCGGGCACATCGGACCGACGCTGCGGGACGCCGCGGTCGCGGCCGGCCGGCCCCGGGACGCGGTGCGGGTGGTGGCGGCCCTGCCGATCGCGGTGACCGATGACGTCGACGGGGCCCGCAAGGTCGCCGCCGAACAGTTCGCGATGTACGGGCACCTACCGTCGTATCGGGCGATGCTCGACCGGGAGGGCTATGCCGGTCCGCCGGACGCCGCGCTGATCGGTGACGAGGGAGAAGTGTCCGCGCGACTGGCCGAACTGCGCGACGCCGGTGTCGACGAGTTCGCCGCCGGAACCTTCGACCCCTCGCCCGAGGGCAGGGCACGCACCCGGGCGCTGTTGCGCAGCCTGGCCGGCTAACCGAGCGTGCGGGCCTGCTGCACCAATTCGGCTGTGGCCGCACGCATCTGGTCGACGTCATCGAGCCTGCCGGGATAGCCCACCCGGGTGTAGGCGACGCCACGCGGGGTGGTCACCTTGAGGTCCAGCCCGTAGCGGTCGGCGCCGGTGCACACCGCGGAGTCGGTGTCGGGGTAGCCGCCCATGGCGCGGGCCAGCAGCACCAGGGAATCGGCGTGGTCGGCATTGAGGTGAATGATCGCGTCACCGGCCCGCGGGGTGACGGGGTCGGCCTCGGCGGTCGCGTAGTCCGCACCGGTCGCCGAATCCATCCGCCCGTATCCACCCACCCAGCGCACCCGCTGGACTCGCAGCACCCAGAGGGCGAAATCGCTGTAGTCGACGTAGTACTTCGCCGCCGGCACCGCGTCGAGGTGCGCCCGCCGGGCGGGTTCCCGGTCCTCGCCCTCGGGTGCGAAGACGACGCCGGCCAGGGTGACCCGGCCGTGCGCCAGCGGATCGTCGTCGGCCGAGGGCGCCACCACCGAGATGCTGGCGCGCCGGTCGCCGGCCAGGTTGCGGCCGTGTTCGGCCATGTGCGACACGCACAGGACCGGGTCGCCGCCGAGCAGTCCGTAGGTGATCAGTGATGCCCAGGGGGAACCGTCGGCGCTCAGGCTGGCCAGCGTGGCGGTGTTGGTGGATGCCGCGATGGTGTGCGCCTCCTCGGCGGCCGAGGGGCGCGCCGGGTTGGTGACCGCACCGAGTGGGGGCGGAATCGAGGGGGCGTCACCGGGATCGCCGTGGTCGCGCACTGTCATGTCGGCACCATAGCGCGGTCGCTACGGCGCGTCGGTGAGCACCGCATGCCCGGCGTTGTAGCCCGGAATGAAGGTGATACCCGGGCCGCCATGGCAGCCCGCGCCGGCCAGGTACAGTCCGTCGACCGGAATCGGTTGGTCGACATAGCCTTTCGGGCCGGGCCGGTTGGGGCCGATCTGATCGGAGTGCAGCAGTCCGTGGCAGTAGTCGCCGCCGGGCGCCCCGAACATGGTGCCCATATGCCGGGGCGTAAAGGTGGTGTGACGGCTGATCAGGCTCTCGAAGCCGGGTGCGATCCGGGTGATCTTCTCGATCACCCGCCGGCCCATCTCGGCCTTCATCTGGCCGTATCCGGCCTCGTGTTCGCCGATGGGGAACCACAGCGAGAACGCCGACGCGGCATGCTTGCCGGCCGGTGCCAGCGCGGGGTCGTGCACCGAGGGGATCTGCAGTGCGATCGCCGGGTCGGCGGGCACCACTCCGCGGCGACTGTCCTCCCACTGCTGCTGCAGTTCCTCGGGGGTGCTGAAGAGCCCGATGGCCGATTGCATGGCCGGATCGTTGAGCACCTCGTAGGGCGCCGCGAATTCGGGGATACCGTCGAGCGCGAAGTGCATCTGCAGGTAACTGCCCCGATGGTCGATGTGGGCGAACCGAGCCCGGACGTCCTCGGGGACGGCCGCCCGGTCCAGCAGGCCGTTGACGGTGACATCGGGCGCCAGGCTGGAGACGACGACGGGGGCGGCGATCGCCGACCCGTCCTCGAGGCGCACCCCGGTGACCGCGCCGCCGGCGGTGGTCACCTCGACGACCTTGCTGCGCAGCCGAAGCCGGCCGCCGGCGGACTCGAAGAGCGCCCGTAGATGACCGGTTAGCGTGCCGATCCCGCCCTGGAGTTTCTTCATCAGTGCGGCGTTCTCGTCGGGCACCGCCAGGCCGTAGGCCAGGGCGGCCGCCGTCCCGGGGACTTCCGGCCCCCGGTAGGTCGTGTTGACCGCCAGGAACGCCAGCATGCCGCGCAGCGCGCCGTGCTTCTCGCGGTCGGGCAGGTAGCGGTCGAGCACGTCGGTGACCGACCCGAACAGCAGATCGTTGATCGCCATCCGTTCGTCGGCGGAGGTGGCGCAGGCGTACATCTCGTCGAACGTCTTCGGTGGCGTGCCCGCGTCGAAGCGGCCCAGCGCCCGCGTCGGGGCCAGGCTCCACGCCATCAGGCCGGCCATGCCGTTGACGGCGTCGACGCCGTGTACCTCACCGAGGTGGGTCAGCAGCCGCATCGGATCGGTGTAGTAGATGAGCGGATCGTCGCCGACTCCGCGCAGCGACACCGACATGACGTCGAGGTCGACGGTGGGCAGGGTGTCCAGACCCAGTTCCTTGCTCACCGTCAGCGCGGTGGGGAACTGCAGGGATCCGGCGATCTCGAAGTGGTAGCCGTCGAACAGTTCGACGGTCGAGGCCATGCCGCCCGCGTAGAGCTTGGCGTCCAGACACACCGTCCGCAGCCCCGCCTGCTGGAGGATCACCGCGGCGGTCAGGCCGTTGTGGCCCGCGCCGATGACGACCGCGTCGAAATCTGTGTCCGTCAACGCCGGGCCCCTAACCCTCGAGTCTCGTCAATCATGACAAGACGACCGTGATCACGATGCCGGATTCGAGGGTCGTCGGGGGGCGTTCCGCGCAGCGGAATGTCCTCGGCGCCCGTCCCGGACACCGTCCCGGGGTGGCTTGGCGCCACGCTTCCCGGCCGCGTTCGTCGCGTGCCGTTTATGCAGGTCGACCCATAAGGGAACGCTAATAACCGCGCGCGACAATTGTCACTTCGGACGAAACCGGGTGCCTTGAGTTGTAACCGGACCGAGGCCGGTTTCGGCACCCCTCGACTATCAATGCCCGGTTCAGCCCTGTAGGGTCACCCCCCGAGGCATGTCATATGTCGATGCGAACAAGTAATGAAGACACCGTTCTCGGCGATGAATGAGAACGAACGGATTACTGCGACGTCTGCGTCGTAAAGACAGATTGGCTGGAATGCACAGATGAAATTGGTTGAGAAGATTCGCGGGAAATGGGCCAAGAGGCTCGGTGTGGTCGCAATGGCCGTGCTGGCATTTCCCGGCCTGGCAGGTGTGACCGGCGAAATCGCCACCGCCGGCGCGTTCTCCCGCCCCGGTCTCCCGGTCGAGTACCTCGACGTCCCGTCGGCGAGCATGGGCCGCGACATCCGGATCCAGTTCCAGAGCGGCGGACCGAACTCCCCGGCCGTCTATCTGCTCGACGGCCTGCGCGCCCAGGACGACTACAACGGCTGGGACATCAACACCGCGGCGTTCGAGTGGTACCTGGACTCGGGCCTGTCGATCGTCATGCCCGTCGGCGGCCAGTCCAGCTTCTACAGCGACTGGTACCGGCCGGCCTGCGGCAAGGCGGGTTGCCAGACCTACAAGTGGGAAACCTTCCTGACCTCCGAGCTGCCGGGGTGGCTGCAGGCCAACCGGGACGTGCGGCCCACCAACAACGCGGCCATCGGCCTGTCGATGGCCGGGTCGGCCTCGATGGTCCTGGCGATCTACCACCCGAATCAGTTCGTGTACGCGGGCTCGATGTCGGGCTTCCTGAACCCGTCCGAGGGCTGGTGGCCGTTCCTGATCAACGTCTCCATGGGTGACGCCGGCGGTTTCAAGGCGAACGACATGTGGGGGCCGACCGAGGATCCCAACAGCGCCTGGAAGCGCAACGACCCGATGGTCCAGATCCCGGCCCTGGTGGCCAACAACACCCGGCTGTGGGTGTACTGCGGCAACGGCCAGCCCAACGAACTCGGCGGCGGCGACCTGCCCGCCACCTTCCTGGAGGGCCTGACCATCCGCACCAACATCACCTTCCGCGACAACTACATCGCGGCCGGTGGCACCAACGGTGTGTTCAACTTCCCGGACAACGGCACGCACAACTGGGCGTACTGGGGCCGGGAGCTGCAGGCCATGAAGCCGGACCTGCAGGCCCACCTGATCTGATCGGCCTCGGGCCGAACGCGAATCCCCCGACGGTGTGTCGGGGGATTTTGCGTCTGCGGGGCTCGACCGGGATGGTCCTGCGCGGGCGCCGCGGCCCTGCAAGGATGAGGCAGATTGAGCACCCGTTGCCGCGGGTACGAGACGAGCGATGGATCCGGTGACGATGCAGCAGCCCGAGGATGGTCACGTCGAACATCCCCACGCCGAGGACTTCGCGCAGGCCCGGATCCTGCCCGAGGACCGCACCTGGTTCAAGAAGGCCGTGTTCTACGAGGTGTTGGTCCGGGCGTTCTACGACTCCGACTCCGACGGATCGGGCGACCTCCGGGGGCTCATCGACCGGTTGGACTATCTCAAGTGGCTCGGCGTCGACTGCCTGTGGCTGCCGCCGTTCTACGATTCACCGCTGCGCGACGGTGGGTACGACATCCGCGACTTCTACCGGGTGCTGCCCGAGTTCGGCACGGTCGAAGACTTCGTCGCGCTGCTCGATGCCGCGCACCGCCGCGGCATCCGGGTCATCACGGATCTGGTGATGAACCACACGTCCGACTCGCACCACTGGTTCCAGGAGTCCCGGCGCGAGCCGGACGGCCCCTACGGGGACTTCTACGTGTGGAGCGACAGCAGTGAGCGCTACCGCGACGCCCGGATCATCTTCGTGGACACCGAGGAGTCGAACTGGACCTTCGACCCGGTGCGCCGGCAGTTCTTCTGGCACCGGTTCTTCAGCCACCAGCCCGACCTGAACTACGACAACCCGGCCGTGCAGGAAGCCATGATCGACGTGTTGCGGTTCTGGCTCGGGCTCGGTATCGACGGGTTCCGGCTCGACGCGGTGCCCTACCTGTTCGAGCGGGAGGGCACCAACTGCGAGAACCTGCCCGAGACACACGCCTTCCTGAAGCACTGCCGCAAGGTGGTCGACGCCGAATTCCCCGGCCGGGTGCTGCTGGCCGAGGCCAATCAGTGGCCCGCCGACGTCGTCGAGTACTTCGGTGACCCCGCGACCGGCGGGGACGAATGCCATATGGCGTTCCATTTCCCCCTGATGCCAAGGATTTTCATGGCGGTCCGGCGGGAGTCGCGGTTCCCGATTTCGGAGATTCTGGCCCAGACCCCCCCTATCCCGGAGATGGCGCACTGGGGCATCTTCCTGCGCAACCACGACGAGTTGACGTTGGAGATGGTCACCGACGACGAGCGTGACTACATGTACGCCGAATACGCCAAGGACCCGCGGATGAAGGCGAACGTGGGTATCCGTCGTCGGCTCGCGCCACTGCTGGACAACGACCGCAACCAGATCGAGTTGTTCACCGCGTTGCTGCTCGCCCTGCCGGGCTCGCCGGTGCTCTATTACGGGGACGAGATCGGCATGGGCGACATCATCTGGCTCGGTGATCGCGACGGCGTGCGCACCCCGATGCAGTGGACTCCCGATCGCAACGCGGGTTTCTCCACCGCCACCCCCGGGCGGCTGTACCTGCCGCCGAACCAGGACGCCATCTACGGCTACCAATCGGTGAATGTCGAAGCGCAGCGCGACAATTCGGCTTCGCTGTTGAATTGGACCCGACGCATGCTGGCCGTGCGCAAGCGCCACGATGCGTTTGCCACCGGGTCGTTCCGGGAACTGGGTGGGTCCAATCCGTCGGTGCTGGCTTTCATCAGGGAGGGTGGCGACGGTGGCGACATCGTCCTGTGTGTCAACAACTTGTCCCGGTTTCCGCAGCCCATCGAGTTGGACCTGCAGCCCTGGAACACCTACACGCCGGTGGAACTGATGGGCCGCGTGCACTTTCCGCGGATCGGACACCTGCCCTACCTGCTCACCCTGCCCGGGCACGGGTTCTACTGGTTTCAACTCTGCCGGCTCGACGGTCCGGCCGACACCCAGACGGGAGGCGCGCAATGAGCCTGCCCTTCACCGACTGGCTGCCGATGCAGCGTTGGTATGCCGGCCGCGGACGTGAATTGGTCACGGCCGCACCGGCGGTCGTCACCGCACTGCGCGACGGCCTCGACCTGATGCTGATCGACGCCACCTATGCCGACGGTGCCACGGAGCGTTACCAGGTGCTGGTCGCCTGGGATACGGCGCCGGTGGCCGAGTACGCCGAACTGGCGCACATCGGTTCGGATGGCGGTCGGGTCGGCTACGACGCGCTCTACGACCCCGCCGCGATGCTGTTCCTGCTGAGCCTGATCGCCGGCTCGGCGGCGCGCGACGACGTGGTGTTCAGGGCCGAACCCCTGGCGGAACTCCCGGTCGACGCGCCGCCGCGGGTGCTCAGTGCCGAGCAGAGCAACACCAGCGTGATCTTCGGCCAGCGCGCGATCCTGAAGGTGTTCCGCCGGGTCACGCCGGGGGTCAGTCCCGACATCGAATTGAACCGGGCACTCGCCTGGGCGGGCAGCCCGCACGTGGCACGGCTGCTGGGGGCCTACGAAACCCGTTGGGGCACCGAGCCGTGTCCGCTGGGAATGGTCACCGCCTTCGCCCCCAATTCGGCCGACGGATGGGACATGGCGACGGCCAGCGCCCGCGATCTGTTCGCCGAGGGCGACCTTTACGCCGACGAGGTGGGTGGGGACTTCGCCGCCGAGTCCCATCGACTGGGGCAGGCGGTGGCATCGGTCCACCGTGCGCTGGTCGAGCAGTTCGGCGCGTCGACGGCGGTGTACCCGGCGGAAACCGCACTGCGACGGTTGGATTCGGCTGCGGCCCTGGTGCCGGATCTGAAGCGGCACACGGACGCGGCCCGCGCGAAGTTCGCCGCGCTGGCGGATGCGCCGATCGTCGTGCAGCGCGTCCACGGCGACCTGCATCTGGGGCAGGTGCTGCGCACCCCGGAGACCTGGCTGCTGATCGACTTCGAGGGCGAACCCGGCGCCGCGGTCGCGGAACGCCGGCGGCCCGATTCACCGCTGCGCGATGTCGCCGGCATGCTCCGGTCCTACGAGTACGCCGCATACCAGCCCCTGGTCGGCCAGGAGGGCAACAAACAGTTGGCCGCGCGGGCTCGGGAATGGGCGGACCGGAACCGGGACGCGTTCTGCGACGGGTATGCCAAGGCCGGCGAGGATCCGCGCGCGTCGTCGGACCTGCTGGGCGCCTACGAGCTCGACAAGGCCGTCTACGAGGCCGTCTACGAGGCCAGGTACCGTCCGGGGTGGCTGCCCATTCCGATGCGGTCGATCACCCGATTGCTGGAATAACCTGCCCCCGAAAGGATCTCATCATGGATGCCGCCGTGACCGTCCACATCGACGCCCCGCCGGACGCGGTGTGGGACATCATCTCCGACGTGCGCAATACGCCCCGGTTCTCACCGGAGGTGTTCGAGTCCGAATGGCTCGACGGCGCAACGGGTCCCGCGCTGGGTGCGAAGTTCCGCGGCCATGTGAAACGCAATGAGATCGGCCCGGTGTACTGGACGACGTGCCGGGTCACCGCATGCGAGCCCGGCCGCGAGTTCGGGTTCGAGGTGCTGGTCGGCGATCGGGCGGTCAACAACTGGCTCTACCGGCTGGCACCGGCCGGCGAGGGCACCGACGTCACCGAATCCTTCCGGATGAACGACGGCATCTTCACGACCCTGTTCGGGTTGTTCGGCGGGCAGTTGCGCACCCGCCGGAACCGCCGGGACATGACGACGACGCTGAACCGCATCAAGGCGGAGGTCGAGTCGGCGAAATAGGCTCGCTGCCAAATCGATTCAGCGGTGGCTGCGGCATCGTTCGAGAAGCGGTCGCAGAGAGTACTGAATGGATCAGTCAGTAGAGCGTGGCGGTGCAGTACGTCCGGGCCGGGGCGGGATACGGCCAGGCGTAGCCCCCGGCGGGGCAGGCGCTCTGGTCGTGCACGTCGAGGCGCTGGGTGACCTGAACCAGCACACCGCTGTCCGGCCCGCCGCCGCGGGGATCGGTGCAGGCGGCCCTTTCGACGACACCGATCGGCATGCCGAGCCGGTAGCAGTGGTCGGCCACCAGGTTGGGCACCAGGCACAGGCCCGCGGTGACCCGGTCGGCGGCCGGAGCGGGGAAATGCTGGTATTCGGTGGTGGGGCAGGAGCCGGATGTGTCGGCCAGCGCGCCGATCGTGTAACTGGGATCGTCGGCGCAGGACGACCGCCGGGTCTGCACCGCATCCGGCGGCGACGCCGTCACCACCACACAGTCACCCACCGCGAGCGCCCGGGTGTGCTCCTGCTGGAAAGACACCCGGGACCGATGCAGCGCCACCACCATGGCCACCGTGCCCACGGCGACGACCACCACCGCTGCGAGGATGGCGACTTTCGATCTCATCCGTACGAGACTGACAGACGTCGCCTCAATTGTCTCGACTTTCACATGCGTATACACCCGTCATGCGGAAACGCGGGGTAACGACACGCCGCAAACGGCTACATCGGGCCGGCCGGGCGCGATCTGTTGCGCTTTGCCTTGGCCCGGATCAGGTCCACCGCCACCACGGCGCCCAGCACCGCCCGCCGCACCTGCGGGGTCGCTGATCGGTTGAATGCCACGACGAATCGGCTGCGGCCCAGCAGACCCCCCGCCACCCCGGGCCAGCTGCGCGACACGGTGGCCACCACACCCTCCGGGCCGGTGATCTCGAAGCTGAAGTCGAACCAGTCGCCCTTGAGGTCCAGGTACTGGCCGCCGGCGACCTCCAGGGTCAACCGCTTGGAGAAGAACGAGAACTGTTTCACCACCCGGCCGATGGGCTGACCCGCCCCGTCGGCCAGCTCGAACTTGTCGAGGCCGAAGTTCGGCGAGTCGTAGATCTGCAGCACGGGTTGGCCATCGGTGTCGAACACCGTGAACTGCCTGCTCCCGATGAGCATCCGCGACCCGAGGCCGCCCTCGGTACGGATCTGGCCCACCACCTGGCCGGCCCTGTCGTAAATGGCGAAGTCGTTGCTCATGAACGACGTCACCTGGTCGACCACCAAAACATCCTGCTGGAGCAACATCTTTCCCCCTCGATCGGCACCCAGCCTCGCACACGCAGCACCGATGTCCGGGCGAAGTCCAGGCTCAAGTCACCCTGAGCGCATGGCCGGCAACGCCACACCTCGACATGATGAATGTCACACTGGAGCGGTACGTTCTGGTGCCACCCCGGGGGAGATGCACATGACCACGACGATTGGTTCCGGCATCGGCGGTCGGGAGAACGGGATGCCGCCGCCGGAGGTGCCGTTGGCAGATGTCAACCTGGGTAAACGTCGCTTCTGGTCCTGGGACGACGATCGCCGCGACGGCGCCTTCGCGACGCTGCGACGCGAAGCTCCCGTCAAGTTCTTCGAGGTGCCCGGCCTGCCGGGCTTCGAAGCGGGTCCGGGCCACTGGGCGCTCACCACCTTCGACCATGTGCGTCATGCCAGCCGCCATCCCGAGGTGTTCAGCTCCGTTCCGGCCAGTACGACGTTGGCCGAGATCGATCCCGCCGTCGCGGAGTTCGGCGGCTCGATGATCAACCTCGACGATCCGCGGCACCAGCGGCTGCGGTCGATCGTCAACCGGGCCTTCACCCCCAAGATGGTGGCCCGCATCGAGGACAGCGTTCGGAGCCGGGCCCGGCAACTGGTCGCCGACATGGTGGCGAATCACCCCGAGGGTCAGGCCGACTTCGTCGAGGCCGTGTCGGGACCGCTTCCGCTGCAGATCATCTGCGACATGATGGGCATCCCCGAAGAGGACGAGCCCAAGATCTTCCACTGGACGACGGTCCTGCTGGGCGCCGGCGACGAGGAGGTGGCGCACGGCCGGGACGAGATCATCCAGGCGGTCCTGGATCTCGCGGCCTACGGCACCGAACTCGCCGAGTCGCGCCGCGCGCATCCGCGCGACGATCTCACCACCAATCTGGTGCAGGCCGAGGTCGACGGTGAGCGATTGACGTCCGCCGACATCGCGTCGTTTTTCATCCTGCTCTCCGGGGCCGGCAACGAGACCACTCGCAATGCCATCAGCCACGGCATGGTCGCGTTGTCCCGGTACCCGGCCGAGAAGGCCAAGTGGTGGGCCGACTTCGACGGGCTGGCCGGCCCGGCGGTCGAGGAGATCGTGCGCTGGGCGACGCCGGTGATCTTCATGCGGCGCACCCTGACCGAGGATGTCGAGCTCGGCGGCCAGCGGATGAAGGCCGGCGACAAGGTGTCGATGTGGTACAACTCGGCCAACCGCGACGAGTCGGCGTTCGACAACCCCTGGCTGTTCGACGTCACCCGAAATCCCAACCCGCACTTCGGGTATGGAGCCGGGGGTGCCCACTTCTGCCTGGGCGCCAACCTGGCGCGCCGCGAGATCCGGGTGGCCTTCGAGGAACTTCGCCACCAGGTCCCCGACATCGTGGCGATCGACGAGCCGGCCATTCTGCAGTCGGCCTTCATCCACGGGATCAAACGACTCCAGGTCGGCTGGACCCCACCGGGCTGAGCTGTCGGCCGCCCGCTCTAGATTGAGCGCAATGGCTTTCGCGACGTTCCATATTCATCGCGCCGAGCGCACCGACCTGCTGGCCGACGGTCTCGGCGAGCTGCTGGCCACGCCGCAGCCGGATCCGTTCGCCCCCGAGCTGGTGCTGGTTCCCGCACGCGGGATCGAGCGCTGGCTGTCCCAGCGGTTGTCGCACCGGCTCGGCCGCGGCGCCGGTGCCGACGGCGTGTGCGCGGGTGTGCGGTTCCGGACGCCACGGTCGCTGGTGGCCGAACTCACCGGCACCGCGGACGACGACCCGTGGGCACCGGACAGCCTGGTATGGCCGCTGCTGGAAACCATCGACGCGTCGGCCGGCGAGGCATGGTGCGCGCGCCTCGCCGCGCACCTCGGGTACGGCGACAGCGGCGCGGAGGCCGAACTGCGGGTGGGCCGGCGGCACGCGGTGGCGCGCCGCATCGCCGCGCTCTTCGCGTCCTATGCCGCGCAGCGCCCGCAACTGCTGGCCGACTGGCTCGACGGCATCGACGGCGACGGCCTGGGCGCGGAGCTCGATCGGGACCTCGGCTGGCAGCCCGCCCTGTGGCGGGCGCTGGTCGCCCGGGTGCCCGCGGACCCGCCGCACGTCCGCCATGCGCGCGCACTGGCCACCCTGCGCGCGTCGGCGGTCGACCTCCCGCCGCGGCTGTCGCTGTTCGGCCAGACCAGGTTGCCCGCAACCGACATCGAACTGCTCGACGCGCTGGGCACGAACCATGACGTGCACCTGTGGATCCCGCATCCCAGCCCGGCCCTGTGGCAACGCCTGGCCGGGGTGCGCCACCGGGTACCGCGTCGCGCGGTGACCGATGACGAGCAGGGTGGGCACCCGCTGCTGACCACCCTCGGCCGCGACATCCGCGAGCTGCAGCGCGTGCTGCCCGCGCCGGGGGTGGACGACGGAACCCGTTGTGGTGCAGTGCGACCCGACACCCTGCTGGGCTGGCTGCAGTCGGATATCGCCGTCGACGAGGTCCGGCCCGCGGGCCGGACGCTGCGGGACGGGGACCGGTCGGTTCAGGTGCACAGCTGCCATGGCCCGGCCCGGCAGATCGACGTGTTGCGCGATGTGCTGCTCGGATTGCTCGCCGATGACGAGACCCTGGAGCCGCGCGACATCCTGGTGATGTGCCCGGACATCGACACGTACGCGCCGTTGATCATCGCCGGCTTCGGTCTCGGTGCCGCCGGTGACGGTCATCCGGCGCACACGCTGCGGGTGCGACTGGCCGACCGCGCGCTGACCCAGACCAACCCGCTGCTCGAGGTGACGGCGAAACTGCTCGATCTGGTCGGTGGCCGCGCAACGGCCAGCGAGCTCCTCGGGCTGGCCGAAATGCCCACGGTACGAGCGCGTTTCGCGTTCTCCGACGACGATCTCGACGTCATCAACGGCTGGGTGCGGGAGTCCGGCGTCCGCTGGGGATTCGACTCCGAACATCGCCGGCCGTTCGGGCTGGACAGATACCTGCACAGCACCTGGCGGTTCGGCCTGGACCGGGTGCTGTGCGGGGTCGCCATGTCCGACGATTCGGAGGGCTGGCTGCAAACCACGCTGCCGCTCGACGACGTCAGCAGCAACCAGGTCGAGCTCGTCGGCCGCCTCGCCGAGTTCGTCGACCGGGTGCAGTGGACCGTCGACTCGCTGTCGGGAACCCACCCGCTGGCGGAGTGGATGGATCTGCTGCGCGACGGGGTGGAACGGCTGACCCGGGTGGGGGCCGGCGACGGATGGCAGAGCGGGCAGCTGCACCGCGAATTCGGCGACATAGTCGATGATGCGGGTAATCGCGCCGCAATTTCGTTGCACATCAACGACATCCGCTCGCTGTTGCGGCGGCAGCTGGCCGGCCGCCCCACCCGGTCCAATTTCCGCAGCGGCAGCCTCACGGTGTGCACCATGGTGCCGATGCGCTCGGTGCCGCACCGGGTGGTGTGTCTGGTCGGTCTCGACGACGGCGTGTTCCCCCGGGTGGGCGCACCCGACGGAGACGATGTGCTGGCCCGTCAGCCGGTGGTGGGCGAGCGTGACATCCGCTCCGAAGACCGCCAACTGCTGCTGGACGCCATCGGCGCCGCGCAGGAAACGCTGGTGATCACCTTCACCGGAGCGGACGAGTGCAGCGGCCAGCACCACCCGCCGTGTGTGCCGCTGGCCGAGGTGCTCGACGCCCTGGACCGGACCACACCGGAGCCCGTGCGGAAGAAGGTCGTCACCACGCATCCGCTGCAACCGTTCGACACCCGCAACGTCACCCCGGGAGCCCTGGGGACGGCGCCGTCGACCCCGTTCACGTTCGACGTCACCGCACTGGTGGCCGCCGAGGCCGCGAGCCCACCCGAACCCGCCCCGGACCGTGACTTCCTCGGCGCCGCGCTGCCGCCGCGCACCGGCGCCGATGTGGCGCTCGACGAACTGCTCGCCTTCTACAACCATCCGGTCAAGGGCTTCTTCCGCGACTTCGCGATTGCACTGCCGTCGGAAGCCGACGTGGTCCAGGACGCGATCCCGGTCGAGATCGACCACCTCGCGAAGTGGGCGGTCGGCAACCGGATGCTCGACGACCTGCTCCGCGGCCACGATGAGAGGTGGGCGCGGGAAGCCGAATGGCGCCGTGGTCGATTGCCGCCGGGGCAACTCGGCTGGCGGATCGCCACCGAATCACAGCAGCTGGCGAATCGGTTGGCCGCCAGTGCATTCGGTTACAGCGGCGGACCCGAATCGTCCGTCGACGTGGACCTCGATCTGGGCGCCGCAACCGGCCGGCGCCTGACCGGAACCGTCACCCCGGTGTACGGCGCACGCTATGTCGCGGTCGGATACTCGAAACTGGGACCCAAGAACCTGCTGCAGGCCTGGATCCGGTTGCTGGCATTGTGTGCCGCCGATCCGGACACCGACTGGACCGCGGTGTGCATCGGCAGACGGGGGCAGCGCGACGTCGACGTCCGGGCGTTCGGCCGGCCGGTCCGCGCGGCCGTCGAGGTCCTGGCGGAGTTGGTGGCGATCTATGACAGCGGTCTACGGGAGCCACTGCCGGTTCCGCTGAACACCTCATATGCGTACGCCGAGGCGCGGCACACCCGGCGCGACCCCGAACATGCCGCCCAGTTCATCTGGGCCGGTGGACAATTCGCCGAGAACACCGATGACGCCTACGTGCGGGCCTGGGGTGAACGGGCCCCGCTGGGCGCACTGCTGCGGCCCCCGCGGGCCGGGGAGGAGGTCCGCGGTGAGACCACTCGCCTCGGCGCCCTGGCCGCCCGGATCTGGGCACCGCTGCTGACGGCCGAACGGGAGCCGCGGGCATGAGACCCTTCGACCTCTACGGCCCGCTGCCCGAGCCCGGCTCCACCACCGTGCTCGAGGCCAGTGCCGGCACGGGCAAGACCTTCACGCTCGCCGCGCTGGTGACCCGTTACGTTGCCGAAGGCGTTGCGACACTGGACGAAATGCTGTTGATCACCTTCAGTCGCGCGGCCACCAGGGAATTGCGGGAGCGTGTCCGCGCCCAGCTGCTGCAGGCGCTGGAGGCGCTGGACACGGCACCCGGCCCGGTGCCCAACGACCTGATCGCCCACCTGCTCGACGCGCCGTCGGACGAACTGATCCGCCGCGCCAACCGACTGCGTCACGCACTGGCCAACTTCGATTCGGCCACCATCGCCACCACGCACCAGTTCTGTCATGTCGTCCTGAAATCCCTCGGCGTCGCCGGAGACACCGATGCGGAGGTCACCCTGGTCGATTCGCTGGCCGATCTGATCAACGAAATCGTCGACGACGTCTACCTCGCCGAGTTCGGCCAGCAGCAGACACCCCCGGCACTGAGCCGCCAGGAGGCCTACGACATCGCCAAGTTCGCGGTGGAGAACCCGGGCGCCGCAATCCATCCGGTCGGTGAACCGGCCGGCACCGCGGCGGCGGTGCGGGCGGGGTTCGTCGCACGGGTGCTCGCCGAACTGGAGCCGCGCAAGCGGCGGTTGCGTATCCAGGGCTACGACGATCTGCTCAGCCGCCTTGCCGCCGCCCTGGAACCCGCCGACGCCCCGGCCCGCAGCCGGATGCGGCAGCGCTGGAACATCGTGATGGTCGACGAGTTCCAGGACACCGACCCGATCCAGTGGCAGGTCGTCGAACGGGCTTTCGTCGGGGTCTGCACCGTGGTGTTGATCGGCGACCCCAAGCAGGCCATCTACGCCTTCCGGGGCGGTGACGTCGCGACCTATCTGAAGGCCGCCGGCACCGCCGGCGACCGGCACACCCTGTCGATCAACCGACGCAGCGACCAGGCGCTGCTCGACGCGGTGCATGCCGTGATCGGGGGCACCGAACTGGGCGACCCGGACATCGTCGTCGTCCCCGTGACGGCGCACCTGCCGGGTCATCGGTTGGCCGGTGCGCCGCGCAACGATCCGTTCCGGCTGCGCGTGGTGGGCCGCGAGCCGTTCGGCCGGCGGGGCGACCGGGTGGTCGGCATCGGCGCACTCCGTGAGCACATCGCCGCCGACATGGCGGCCGATGTCGCCCGATTGCTCTGCAGCGGGGCGACATTCGACGGCCGTGCGCTGACCGCCAGTGATGTCGCGGTGATCGTCGGTGATCGGTGGGACGCCGCGGCCTGCCGCGAGGCGTTCGCCCGGGTGGGTGTTCCGGTCGTGTACTCCGGCGACACCGACATCTACTCGTCCGCGGCGGCGGCCGACTGGCTGTGCCTGATCGAGGCGATGGAACAGACCCACCGGCCGGCGTTGGTCCGCGCGGCGGGGCTGACCGCGTTCTTCGGCGAGACCGGCGCGTCACTGGCCGCCGGGGGCGACGGGCGCACCGACCGGATCGCCGAGACGCTGCGGGACTGGGCCGACCGGGCCCGCCGCCACGGCGTGGCCGCGGTATACGAGTCGGCGAATCTGGCCGGGATGGGCCGGCGCGTGCTGGGCCGCACCGGGGGCGCCCGGCAGCTGACCGACCTGGCGCACCTGGCCGACCTGTTGCAGACGGCGGTGCATCGCGACGGGCTGTCGCTACCGGCTCTGGCCGACCTGCTTCGCGACCGAAAGGCCGCGAAAGACACTGGAACAGAGCACAACCGGCGCCTCGACAGTGAAGCCGCCGCGGTCCAGATGATGACCTACTGGGGCAGCAAGGGCCTCGAGTTCCCGGTGGTCTATCTACCGTTCATGTTCAACCGCAACATCATCCTCGGCGACCGGTTCCGGTTCCACGACGATGCGGGGGACCGCTGCGTGCACATCGGCGCCGAGGAGAGTTCGGACTACCCGGCGGCTTCGGCGCGCGGTGCCGCCGAAGCCGCCGGCGAGACGCTGCGGCTGGCCTATGTGGCGCTCACCCGGGCGCAGTCCCAGGTCGTCGCGTGGTGGGCGCCGTCGCGTGACGAGGTGCACGGGGGATTGTCCCGGCTGCTGCGCGGTCGCGCGCCGGGGGACCCGGCGGTGCCACCCAGTTGCGTGCCCGGAATCACCGATGATGCTGCTATGCAGTGCTTCTCGTCCTGGCAGGCCGCCGGTGGTCCGGTGGTCGAGGAGTCCGTGCTCGAGGCGGCGCCCGCACTCGGGCAGGACCCGGTGCCGGCGGGGCTGGCGGTGCGCACATTCGACCGCGCGGTGGACGTCGACTGGCGACGCACGTCGTACTCGGCGTTGGTGCGTGCCGCCGAGGACCGCGCTCCCGGGGTCGCCAGCGAGCCCGAGATCGGGGTCAAGGACGACGAGTTCGATCAGGTCCCCGCCGTCCCGGCCGATTCGGCGCCGACAACCGGTGCCGATCTGGCCTCGCCCATGGCCGATCTGCCGGGTGGCGCGACCTTCGGTTCGCTGGTGCACGCCGTGCTCGAGACCGCCGATCCGCGGGCCGACGACCTGAAGGCGGAACTGACCGCCGCCGTCGACCGGCACTTCGGCTGGTGGCCCGTCGAGGCGCCCCCCGACGTCCTCGCGGCGGCACTGGTTCCGGTGCATGACACCCCACTGGGTCCGTTGGCACCGGGGTTGACGTTGCGCGACATCGGGCCGCATGACCGCCTTCGGGAGCTGGACTTCGAAATCCCATTGGCTGGCGGCGATCTCGTCGGCTCGGCACCGGATGTGACGCTCGGCCACGTCGCGGATCTGCTCTCCGGCCTGTTGCCGGCCGGCGATCCGGCGCACGGCTATGCCGAACGGCTGCGCGGCCCGGGCCTGGGACCCGCGAAGCTACGCGGCTACCTGTCGGGTTCCATCGACGCCGTGCTGCGCGTGCCGGATCCGGCCGGCGGACACCGCTACCTGGTGGTCGACTACAAGACCAACCGGCTCGGGGACGTGCAGCAGCCGTCGGTCGCCGGTGACTATGCCCCCGCCGCGCTGGCGGCAGCGATGGTGCATTCCGACTACGTCCTGCAGGCCTTGCTGTACAGCGTTGTGCTGCACCGTTTTCTGCGCTGGCGGTTGCCGGACTACCAGGCGGACCGCCATCTGGGCGGCGTGCTCTACCTGTTCCTGCGCGGAATGTGCGGCCCGGCGACACCGCTGTTCGACGGCCACCCCGCCGGGGTGTTCAGCTGGTATCCGCCCGCGGAGTTGATCATCGCCGTCTCCGATCTGCTCGACGGCCGGCGGACCCCCGCATGACCGCGCCGACACCCGAGGACGCCCTGCACTGGCGCCGGACGCTGAACGCCGGCGGATTATTGCGTGCCTTCAACGACGCCGGGGTGCTCGACCCCGCCGACGTGCACGTGGCAACCCGGTTGACGATGCAGGCCGGCGAGGCCGGCGAGACGGCGACGCTGGCGCTCGCGCTTGCGGTCCGTGCGTTGCGGTCCGGTTCGGTGTGTGTGGATCTGACCACCGTGGCCGCCGAACTCGACGACCCCGTCGACCCGCAGCTGTCCTGGCCGCACCCCGAACAGTGGCTGGCGGAGCTGCGTACGAGCCCGCTGCTCGGCGACACCCCGGTGCTCCGGCTGTACCGGGACCGGCTGCTGTACCTCGACCGGTACTGGCGCGAGGAAGAACAGGTGTGCGCCGATCTGCTGGCCGACCGCCCCGACCCGCCCGCCGTGGATCGAGCGCTGCTGGAGGCCGGGCTGGCCCGGGTGTTCCACCGCCCCGAATCCGGGGAACAGTGCCAGGCCGTTCGAATCGCGTTGTCGCAGTGGACGACCGTGCTCACCGGTGGTCCGGGTACGGGTAAGACGACAACCGTCGCCGGGCTGCTGGCCTTGTTGACCGAGCAGGCCGAACACGGCGGCCGGCGCCGGCCGCGGATCGCGTTGGCCGCACCCACGGGTAAGGCGGCCGCGCGGCTGCAGGAGGCGGTCCGGGTCGAGGTCGCAAACCTCGCCGCCGCCGACCGGGCCCGGGTGGGCGGACTACACGCCGTGACCCTGCACCGGCTGTTGGGATTCCGGCCGGGCACCTCGGCGCGATTCAAGCACCATCGGGGAAACCGGCTGCCGCATGACGTCATCGTCGTCGACGAGACCTCGATGGTGTCACTGACGATGATGGCCCGCCTGCTGGAAGCGGTTCGACCGGAGACCCGCCTGATCCTCGTCGGCGATCCGGATCAGCTGGCCTCGGTGGAGGCGGGTGCGGTCCTGGCGGATCTGGTCGACGGCCTCGGTGAGCGCACGGACGCCCGGATCGCCGAACTGGTCACCTCGCACCGGTTCGGCGCTTCGATAGGCCAACTGGCGCAGGCGATCCGGGTCGGAGACGTCGAGCAGGTACTGGCCCTGCTCGCCGCCGGGGGCGAGCACATCGAGTTCGTCGACACCGGGCAGCCGGCCGCAGCCCTGCGCGCCGTCCTGGTGCCGCACGCGATGCGGCTGCGCACCGCGGCGGGGTCGGGTGATGCGACGGCCGCGCTGGCCGCACTCGACGAACACCGGCTGCTGTGCGCGCACCGGGAGGGGCCGTCCGGGGTGCGGCACTGGAACCATCAGGTCGAACGCTGGCTGGCCGAGAGCACCGGCGAATCATTCTATGCCCCTTGGTATCTGGGTCGGCCGGTGCTCGTGACCGCCAACGATTACGGCCTGGGGCTCTACAACGGCGACACCGGGGTGACCGTTCTCCTCGGGGACGGTCTGCGGGTTGCCATCGCCGGCGCCGACAAGGTGCAGCAATTCGCCACCAGCCGGCTGTCGGAGGTGCAGACCATGCACGCCATGACGATCCACAAGAGCCAGGGCAGCCAGGCCGACGAGGTGACGGTGCTGATGCCGCCGGAGGATTCCCGGCTGCTGTCGCGCGAGTTGTTCTACACCGCGGTCACCCGGGCCAGGCGGAAGGTCCGCATCGTGGGGACGGCGGCGGAGGTGCGGGCGGCGCTCGAACGGCGCGTGGTGCGGGCCAGTGGCCTGGCCCATCGGCTGGCGCAGCGCTAACGCCAAATCTGTTCAGTAATCTCCGCGACGGCTACTCGAACTTCGTCGCAGAGATTACTGAACAGAATGGCGGGGGCGGGGGTGTCAGGCAGCGGGCGGTGCGCCGTTGAGCACCCGCTGCATGTCCGGGAGCATCTGCTGGAGCTGCGCGCCCCAGTAGCCCCAGCTGTGGGTGCCGGTCGGCGGGAAGTTGAACACGCCGTTGGTGCCGCCGGCGGCGATGTAGTTGTCACGGAAGGTGACGTTGGTCCGCAGTGTGAAGCCCTCCAGGAACTGCGCCGACATCAGGTTGACGCCGCCGCCGGAGGTGTCGAGGTCCGACGGGGTGCCGGTGCCGCAGTAGATCCAGATGCGGGTGTTGTTGGCCACCAGGCGGCCGATGTTGACCATCGGGTCGTTGCGCTTCCACGCCGGGTCGGACGACGGGCCCCACATGCTGTTCGCGTTGAACCCGCCGGCGTCGTTCATGGCGAGTCCGATCAGCGTGGGCCACCAGCCCTCGGACGGGTTGAGGAAGCCGGAAAGGGAAGCGGCGTAGGAGAACTGGTCCGGGTGCCAGATGGCATACGTCAGCGACGCGCCGCCGGCCATCGAGATGCCGACGGCGGCGTTACCGGTACGGGAGACGCCGCGGTTGGCCTCCAGCCAGGTCGGCAACTCCTGGGTCATGAACGTTTCCCACTTGTAGGTGTAGTTCTGCCCATTGCCCTGCGACGGCTGGTACCAGTCGGTGTAGAAGCTGGACTGACCGCCGACCGGCATGATCGTCGACAGCCCGGAATTGTACGTCCACTCGAACGCCGGGGTGTTGATGTCCCAGCCGTTGTAGTCGTCCTGGGCGCGCAGGCCGTCGAGCAGGTAGACGGCATGCGGGCCGCCGCCCTGGAACTGGATGCGGATGTTGCGGCCCATCGACGCCGACGGCACGTCGAGGTACTCGACCGGCAGGCCCGGCCGCGAGAACGCCTCGGCGGTGGGCGTGGTCTGCCCGATCGCGCCGACGAATCCGGGCAGCGTGGCGGCCGCGACCGCGGCGACCGTCAGGCCCCGCAGCGAACGCTTCGTCTTCCCGCGCAACTTCCCTCGAATGTTCTGAACAAACTTCACGACCGCTCCTCAGTAGTTGTGACCCCAACTAATCGTGTTACCGATGTGACGCAAGTGAATCATGTGATTAACGCCGCGACGTGCGGTGAAACCCCGTTCCGCGATCGCGGTTGGCTAACGATTGAGCGTCACGGACCGGGCCGATTTGTCACCGCGTCGTGACCCCGGCCGGGCGTGTCGGCCCGCCGGGTAACCGCCGCCCGGGCGGCATTCATCGAGGTCGAAGCGGTCAGCAGGCGCGTGCTCCGGCGCCGGTCACGGTTTGCCGACGAGGATCCGGCGCACGGCGTCCTCGGCGTGCCGGTGCCCGATGAGCTCGAAGCCGATCACCACGACGATGGGGGCGAGCATCACGACCAGCAGGCAAACCGCCATGTCCACCCCGGCCGCGGCCAGCAGAACGGATGCGACCAGGGTGACCGCGCACAGCGTCACCAGGAAGATGTGGAATGCGTCGATGGTGCGCACCATGTACGAGTAGAGCGCGAAGATCAGCGCCAGATAGAGCGCGACCGGCACCGCCAGCGCCAGAACCGTCTGCGTAGAGTCCAGCTTCGAGTCGCCCTCGATGTAGTACGCGGCGACGTGCAACCCCGCGCCGGTGGCGACGATCGCCCCGAAGATCGCCATGTGGCCGTAGCCGAACCAGAAGGAGCGTTCGCGGTGCGCATGCAGGATGGGTGCGGCGGGGACGACGAAGTACACCCACCACATGCTGAAGGTCAGGCCGACGCCGGCGATGACGATCAGTGCCGCGTCGATGCTCCAACCCTGTTCGCCCACAATGGCGCTCAGTGAGGCGACCGTACCGACCACTCCCTCGCCCAGGGCGATGATCGCGAACAGGCTGTAGCGCTCGGCGATGTGGTGGGCGTGCCACGGTGTTCCGCCACGGCGCCTCTCGGCCAGGTAGGGGACGAACATCTCGAAGCACATCAGCGTCACGAAGATCGCCAGCATCGTCGGCAGCGATGTGTGCACGACGAGCGCGGCGCACCAACCGATCTGGGCGACGGTCACCAGGACCGCATACGTCAGACACGCGCGCCGATGCGGTGGATCCTGGCGGGCGGCGCGTAACCACTGGAACACCATGGCGATTCGCATCACGATGTAGCCGGCGACCACGACGCGGTTGTCCACGTGCTCGCCGTGTTCGATGGAGGCGAACAGCGCCGGTATGCCCAGCGCGAAGATGATGACGCCGACCATCTGCAGCATCGTGGTGAGCCGGTAGATCCAGTCGTCGGTGTCGTACGCCGAGGCGAACCAGCTGAAATTGATCCAGGCCCAGCACACGCCGAACGTGGTGATCCCGAAGCTGATCAAGCCGGCGCCGACGTGGCCGGCCGCCAGGGCGTGGGCCAGCTGCGCGGCGGCCACCCCGACGGCGATCACGAAGGTCAGGTCGAACAGCAACTCCAGCGGAGTGGCGGCCCGATTCTCCTCATGCGGATCACGTCCGGACATGCGGCGGATGCGATGCGCGGGGGTGAGTCGGGCTCGCGACGCCTCGTGTGCTTCGGTCACCGGCCTATGGTTACGCGGCCTCCGTCATTCGGCAAACCTGCGGCGCGCGGCGAGATGCTCCACCACGGGGTCGATGACGAGCAACGACAGCCAGGTCAACATGGCGGTGCCGGAGCCGGCCAGATAGGCCACCGGGATCGACGCCAGGAATACGGCGGCGGTCGCCAGCTCCCGGGCGACGTCGTTCAGGAGCGTTGTTCCGGTGTCGGTCAGGTGGCGGGCGCGGGCGAGCGCCACCAATGCGCAGCTGGTGAGAACGACGAGGGCGATGTTCAATGCGTACAGCGCCGTCGCGAGTGGAGCCGCGGAAGTACTGATGGCGCGCGTGGTGAACGGGATGAACACGACCAGCCCCACCAGGATGATGCTCACCCGGAGGGTGACGCTGTCCAGTGCCCGGAACGCGGCAATCGCCCGGTGATTGGACCGCCAGAACGCTGCCACCACGGCGAAGCTGATCCCGAATGCCATCAACTGATTTCCCAGGCCGCTGTCCAGCAGTGTGGTCGGGCTGGTCCAGGCCTCGTCGGGTGGAACGTCGACAGAAGCGATGAGCAGGGTGATCGAGAACCCGAAGATCGCATCGGTGAAGGCGAGCGCGCGGTCGAATTCGGTCGATCCGCGAAGGTAGACCGTCGCGGCGGACAACTCCCCGGAATGTGTCATGGTGAGTAGTCTGCGGCCTCGCCGCGCCCGTCAGCGCACCAAACGCCGCAGCAGCATCGAGGCGGCCAGCACGCCGACAACGGCCGCCAAAACCAGCACGCCGACGTCGACGAGCAGGTTCGACGGCATTCCTATCAGCAGGCCGCGCAGTGCGTTCACCTCGTAACTGAGCGGATTCACCGCCGACAGGTACGTCAACCACCGCGGCATGATGTCGACCGGGTACAGGGCATTGGAGGCGAAGAACAACGGCATGGTGATCGCCTGACCGATGCCCATCAACCGGTCCCGGTTGCGCACCAGCCCGGCCAGCGTCATCGACAGGCAGGCGAAGAACGCCGCGCCCAGCATCACCACGGCCATCGCGGCCAGGATGCGCAGCGGGTTCGCCGTCAGGTGGATGCCCATCAAGTAGGCGAGTGCGAGCACGCCGACGACCTGCGCCACCGAGCGCACACCCGCGGCGAAGGCCTTGCCGGTGATCAGCGCCGAGGGGGGCGACGGGGTGACCATCAGTTTGGCCAGGATGCCCGCGTCGCGGTCCCAGACGATCTGGATGCCGTAGAAGATCGAGATGAACAGTGCCGACTGCGCGATGATGCCCGGCGCCAGGAAGGCCAGGTAGTCCACATGGCCGGTGTCGATGACGTGCAGGTGCGCGAAGGTCTGCCCGAAGATCAGCAGCCACAGTGCCGGTTGCACCATGCGGGTGAGCAACTCGGTGCGGTCGTGTCGCAGCTTCTGCAGTTCGACGAGCGCGAAAGTTCCCATCCGCGACACGATCCCGGTGGCCCGGCGCCATCCCCGGGGCGCGCGAACGAGTGTGACGACGGGCGTCTCAACTGACATGGCGGGCCGCCCTTCTGCTGGAACGGATCTCGCGCAGGTCCCGGTGTGATGTGGCGTCGGCGAGGTCGGAGCCGGCATGGTGGCGGAAGACATCCTCGAGGGTGGCCGTCGGGCCGACGGCGGCCTTGAGTTGGTCGGGGGCGCCGACGATCTGAAGTCGGCCGTGGTGCATCAGTGCGACACGGTCGCACAGCGCATCGGCTTCCTCCATGTAGTGGGTTGTCAGGAGCACCGTCATTCCGTAGTCGTCCTGCATCTGCTGCACCTGTGACCAGACACTGTCGCGGGCAATGGGATCCAGTCCGACGGTGGGCTCGTCAAGGATCAGCAGCGAGGGCCGGTTCACCAGCGCCTGGGCCAACTCGAGGCGGCGCACCATGCCACCGGAGTAGGTGCCGGCGAGGTCGTCGGCGACGTCGAGCAGATTCATCGCGCCCAGCGCGGCGTCCACCCGCTCGTCGCGCTCCTTGCGGGGCACGTCGTAGAGCCGGGCGAACCACTGCACGTTCTGCCGTCCGGTCAGGGCGGCCTCGATGGAAAGCTGTTGTGGCACATAACCGATGTTGTAGCGGATGTCCATGGTGTGACGTTTGGTGTCCAGGCCGAAAATCGACACCTGACCGCTCTGCACCGGGGTGAGCGTCGTCAGTACCCGGACCACGGTGGTCTTGCCGGCGCCGTTGGGGCCCAGTAGTCCCAGGGTCTCGCCCACCCGCACCTGCAGGCTCAGGTCGTCGACGGCGGTGAAGTCGCCGTAGCGGTGGGTCAGATGGCGGCAGTCGATTGCCAATGTCGCCAATGTCATTGTCGAGCCTCGTCGAGCAGTCGAGTCATCTTCCGGATGACCCCCAATCCCGCTGTCAGTGCGGCGGTTTCGTCGGGGGTCAGTTGGTCCAGCGCCGAAGACAGCGCGGCGCGGCGGGCGGCGCGGGACTCGTCGGCGATGCACTGTGCCGGTTCGGTCAGGTGCAATCGGCCGATGCGGCGGTCGGCGGGATCGGTTTCGCGGATCAACAGCCCGTCGGTGACGAGCTTCGACACCAGTGTCGAGGCGGTGTTGGCGACCAGGCCGAGTTCGGTGGCCGCCGCGCTGACCGAGATGCCGGGTTGCCTGCCGACCAGGCGCACCAGTTCGGCCTGGGACTCGGTGAGCCCGGTGCCGTCGAAACCGCGCCCGGCCGAGCGGCGCACCTGACGGCGGAACCGTCCGACGGTGCGGAACAGGTCGGAGATGAGCTCGGTGCGGGTGGGCACGCGCACAGGATACCTCTGTTTCAGAGGTATTAATCCCCGGGTGGTCAGAACCAGGCGTCCCGCATGTCCAGCGTGGTGCGATCCAGGCTTTCCAGCAGGTCGAGCTGCGGGCCGATCCGCGGCAATTCGTAGCCGAAGAAGTACCGCGCCGCCGCGCGCTTACCGTCGTAGAAGTCGCCGTCACGGCCCGCGGCAGTGCACTCCTGCTCCAGCCAGAGCCATGCCACGACCAGGTGCCCGAAGGCCTCCAGGTAGATCGAGCTGTTGGCCATGGCGGCCTCGGGGTCGCCGGCGGCGAACATCGAGGCGGTGACCGCCGTCACCCGCTGCCAGGCTCCGTCCAGCTGCCGTCCGTGCTCGGCCGCCGCACCGCCGGCCGTCAGGGCCCGGCTCACCGTGCGGGCGATCTCGCCGCCGAGGATCGCCAGGAGCGCACCCCCACCCTGAGTCACCTTGCGGCCCAACAGGTCCAGACTTTGGATGCCGTGCGTGCCCTCGTGAATCGGGTTGAGCCGGTTGTCCCGGTAATGCTGCTCGACGTCGTACTCGCGGGTGTAGCCGTACCCGCCGTGCACCTGGATCGCCAGGCTGTTGGCCTCGGTGCACCACTGCGACGGCCAACTCTTGGCCACCGGCGTCAGCAGATCCAGTAACGCCGAAGCGGAATCCCGTTCGTCGTCGGACTCGGCCGACGCGGCGATGTCCACCAGCCGGGCGCAGTACAGCTCCAAGCCCAATCCGCCTTCGACGTAGGCCTTCTGCGCCAACAGCATTCGCTTGACGTCGGCGTGTTCGATGATCGGCACCTGCGGGGCGGACGGATCCTTCGACAACAGCCCGCGGCCCTGGGGCCGGGTACGCGCATACTCCAGCGATTTGAGGTAGCCGGTGTAACCCAGTGCAACAGCCGACATTCCGACACCGAGGCGGGCCTCGTTCATCATGTGGAACATGTAGACGATCCCGCGGTGCGGTTCGCCGACCAGATAGCCCACCGCGCCGGCCGTCCCGTCCGGCGTGAACGTGCCGTCGCCGAAGTTGAGCACCGTATTGGTGATACCCCGTTGGCCCATCTTGTGATTCAGGCCCGCCAGGGCGACGTCGTTGCGCTCACCGATCGTGCCGTCGGCGCCCACGAGGAACTTCGGCACGATGAACAGCGAGATGCCCTTGGTTCCGGCCGGGCCGCCGGGGATCTTGGCCAGCACCAGGTTGACGATGTTGTCGGTCAGTTCGTGCTCGGCGCCCGAGATCCACATCTTCGAGCCGAACAACCGGTACGTGCCGTCCGGTTGCGGTTCGGCGCGCGTGGTGATGTCGGCCAGCGACGAACCGGCCTGCGTCTCCGAGAGCGCCATGGTTCCGGAGAACCGGCCGGCCAGCATCGGCGCCACGAACGTCTGGATCTGTGCGGCGGTGCCGAACTTGCTGAGCAGGTTCGCATTCGCCATGGTCAGCATGGCGTAGCCGGATGTCGCGACGTTGGCCGCGCCCAGCCAGGCGAATCCGGCCTGCCCGACGGAGACCGGAAGTTGGGCGCCGCCGACCTCGCCGTCCATCGTCATCGCCAGCACCCCGGACGCGGCCAGCGCGTCCCAGGCCTGCTTGACCTCGGGGATCAACGTGACGGTGGTGCCGTCGAAGGTCGGTTCGCTGGCATCGCTGAGCTTGTTGTGGTTGGCGAAGTACCGGGTGGCCAACTGCTCACAGAGGTCCAGGACGTCGGCGAAGGTCTCGACGGAATGGTCGGCGAACCGCGCGCGTTTGGTCAGCGCCCCCACGTCGAGCCACTCGAACAGCAAGAAATCGATATCCCGGCGCGACAGCAGGTCTGACCTCACAGCTCGCAGTATGCGCTCATCCGACGGTGTGCAACGTGACACCCGCCAAGGTTCCGCCGGTGGCCACCGCCGTCATGTAAGTGCAGTGCGGCTGGCGGCGCCGGTCGGTCGGCGAGCCCGGATTGAGCAGCCGCAACCCGGTGGCGGTGGTGGTGTCCCACGGGATGTGGCTGTGTCCGAACACCAGCACGTCGGTGTCGGGGTAGAGCCGCGACATCCGCGCGTCCCGGCCGGCCGCGGCGCCGGTTTCGTGCGTCACCGTGAACCGCACCCCGGCCAGCGTCGCGTCGGCGCGCTCGGGCAGCCGCGCCCGCAGTTCGGGTCCGTCGTTGTTGCCCCAGCAGGCGATCAGGCGGGCGGCCCGGCGCTCGAGTTCGTCGAGCAGCGCGACGTCCACCCAGTCGCCGGCGTGGACGACGACGTCGGCGTGGGTCACCTGGTCCCACACCGGCACCGGCAGGTCCCGGGCCCGTCCGGGGATGTGGGTGTCGGAGATCAGCAGCAGCGACACCGCCATGGGGCGATCGAACCACAACCTGGTTGACTCAATGCCCATGACGCTTGAACCGACTCAGCCGCTGGCGGGTGTCCGGGTCGTGGAGATCTCCAGTTTCGTGGCGGTGCCGCTGGCGGGGATGACGCTGGCCCAGTTGGGCGCCGAAGTCCTGCGCGTCGATCCCGTCGGTGGTGCCGCCGACTACCAGCGCTGGCCCCTGGCCGACAGCGGCACCAGCATCTACTGGACCGGATTGAACAAGGGCAAGAAGTCGGTGGCCGTCGACATGCGGTCGGCCGAGGGCCAGGAGCTGGTCACACGGCTGATCCTCGACTGTGGTGTGCTGATCACCAATGTGGTTGGCCGGCAATGGCATTCCTACGATGCGCTGGCGTCCGTGCGGCCCGATATCATCCATCTGGAGGTGTCCGGACGCGCCGACGGCGGTACCGGTGTGGACTACACCGTCAACGCCGGGCTCGGTTTCCCGTTGGTGACCGGGCCGCCGACGGAGGCCGGTCCGGTCAATCACGTGCTGCCCGCCTGGGACGTCGCTTGCGGGCTGTACGCCGCGCTGGCCGTCACCGCAGCACTGCACCACCGCGACGTCACCGGGGCCGGTGCGGCCATCCGGCTGCCGCTGGAGGACGTCGCACTCGCCACGGCCGGCAACCTCGGATTCCTGACCGAGCCCATGGTCAACGGCACCCAGCGGGAACGCCTCGGCAACGCGATCTACGGCCAGTACGGCCAGACCTTCACCAGCGCCGACGGGGTGTCGTTCATGCTGGTCGCGCTGACGGGCCGGCACTTCCGCGACCTGGTCGACCTCACCGGCACCGGTGCGGCGGCCGAGGCGCTGGCCGCAGGGTTGGGTGCCGACTTCGGCGACGAGGGGCAGCGGTTCGTGCACCGCGAGAAGCTGTCGACGTTGTTCAGCCCGTGGTTCGCCGCGCACCGCGCCGACGACATCGCCGCGGCGCTGTCGGGCACCTCGATCCTGTGGGAGCGCTACCGCAGCTTCGCCGAGGCGGCCGTCGACCCGAAGGTGACGGCGAACCCGTTGTTCACGATGTTGGATCAGCCCGGTATCGGGCCGTACCTGGCCGCCGGCCTGCCGTTCTCGATCGGCGGCGATCGGGTGCCGGCGGTGGCCGCCCCGGCGCTCGGCGACGACACCGCAGACGTCCTGACCGCCCTCGGGATCCCGCCCGAGGATCTGTCCCGGCTGCGCGAATCAGGCGCCATCGCAACGGGTTCCGCGGGATGAGCGAGCTGCTGCGGCTGCTGGAGTTGCGGCCGGGAACCGGAGACGTCTTCGTCGCGCCGTGTTACGGGCCCGAGGGTAAGCGGGCATTCGGCGGACAGTTCCTGGCGCAGACGCTGGCGGCGGCCGCGCGGACCGTCGCCGAGCCGAAGGCCCCCACCAGCCTGCACCTGCAATTCCTGCGTGGTGGCCTGGGTGCAGTGGACACCAGCTACGCGGTGGAGCGCCTCTACGACGGCCGGACCGCGGCCACCCGTCGGGTGCTGGGCGGCCAGGACGGCCGGACCCTGACCGCGGCGACGGTGTCGTTCGCCGCGCCGATGCCCGGACCCGAGCACGGTGAATACGGTGAACTGGCACACGACCCCGATCTGCTCGAGGTCACCGGGCCGGCCGGACCGGCACCCGGCCTGCCGCTCGACGAACTCGACATCCGCTACGTCGACGACCGTAGCGCCGGTGAGTTCGTGCGCCGGATGTTCTGGCGCACAACGGTTTCACTGCCCGACGACCCGCTGGTGCATGCGTGTGTGGCGCTGTTCGTCACCGACGTCTACCTGATCGACGCCCCGCTGCAGGCGCATGGATTTTCGATGGCCGAGCGCACCCACCGCAGCGGTACCACCGACGCGTCGGTGTGGTTCCACCGGCCGATCCGCGCCGACGGCTGGAACCTGCTGGAGTCCCGCTCGCCGGCGGCGACCCGCGGCCGCGGCCTGGTGACCGCCAGCCTCGTCGGCGACAACGGGTTGATCGCCGCGACCATCGTGCAGGAGGGGTTGATCGCGGCCCGTGACTGACCGGGCAAGATGACTCTCGTCAACACTGCGCAGAGGAGAAACCATGCGGACCTTCGAATCGCTCGATGCACTCGTTGCCGCCAAGGGCGAGGTGCTGGGCACCAGCTCATGGGTCGAGATCACCCAGGAAGCGGTCAACCTGTTCGCCGACGCCACCGGTGATCACCAGTGGATCCACGTCGACGTCGAGAAGGCGAAGTCCGGGCCGTTCGGCGGCACCATCGCGCACGGCTTCATGACGCTGTCCCTGATCCCGCGGCTGATGCACGAGATGTACACCGTGGGCGGCATCAAGCTGGCCATCAACTACGGCCTGAACAAGGTCCGGTTCCCGTCCCCGGTGCCGGTCGGATCCAAGGTCCGCGCCACCAGCACCCTGGTCGACGCCGAGGACGTCGGCAACGACACCGTCCAGCTGACCGTCTCGACCGTGATCGAGATCGAGGGCGGCGCCAAGCCGGCGTGTGTCGCCGAGAGCGTGTTGCGCTACATCGGCGGCTGACTTTTCCGGCGCGCGCGTACCCCGTCTATCGCAGTGGACGCCGTCGGGTAGACACTTATGCCATGAAGACGCATCTGAACTGCCCGTGCGGGGAATCCATCGTCGGCACCGACGAGGACGATCTGGTCGAGAAAACCCAGAAGCACCTCTCGGAGAACCACCCCGGCCACCAGTACTCCCGCGACGAGATCCTGTTCATCGCCTACTGAGGCCGCCCGCCCGAACCGCTACTGCGGCAAACGGTTTCGCGTTTGCCCGGGATCAGCAGCGGGTGACCCGCGCGGAACGCCGCTCGGTGGTCCCGATGAAGTCGCGCACCACGGTGGCCACCACGTCGGGCGTCTGGACATGCGGGAAATGCCCCGCGTCGGCCAGCACCGTCAGCCGACTGCCCGGCAGCGCCTTGTGCGCGGCATGCCCATGGGACACCGGCACCACCCAGTCCCGTTCGCCCCAGATCAACAGCACCGGCAATTGCGCGGCGATGTGCAACTGGTTCATCGCATTGACGGCCTGACCGCGGTAGTCGACGACCGAACGCGCGGCGCGCAGGAACGCGGCCCGGCTGGCACCGTCGCTCAGTGAGGCGTACGCGTTCCACAATTCGCCGCCGGCCGGATGCAGCCCGGCCGAGGACAGCACCGACCCCAGCAGCTTGGCGACGTCGCGCACCGGCGCGGGCGCCACCATCGGAAGCACCAACTCGGCGCCCGGCGCCGACAGGATTCGCAACGGCAGGCTGAGTTCGGGCTCCAGACCGCTGCCACCGATCAGGACGAGCCGCTCGCAGCGCTGACGGTGCTGGTAGGCGAACTGCATGGCAAGCCCGGCGCCCAGGGACTGGCCGATCACCGTGGCCCGGGGGATGCCGAGGGCGTCCATGAAATCGCGCAACCACACCGCGTAGCCGCCGAGTGAATAGTCGCCTTTCGGCTTGTCGGAGTCCCCGTGGCCCAACAGATCGGGTGCGATCACCCGGTAATCCCGCGCCAGCAGGGGAATCAGTTCCCGCCAGGTCTGCGAGCTGCCGGCCATTCCGTGGACCAGCAGCAGGATCTCGCCCGCGCCCTCGTCGCGGTAGGCGATCCGGTCACCGTTCACGTCGAGATACATCGTTTCGGTCATGCCCTGTCGCCTCCTCTCGGTCGTGGGGGACACGCTTCTCGCTCGATCCACCGTAACTCCGGCTATGGACTTTGTAGTTACCCACGGGTAACGCACAGGAGGCCGCATCACCCCCAAACGAGCACCTGACCTGCTCGGATAACGATTGGGTCACGTTGGGCCCGCCGCCGTCCGGACGCCCTCCGGAGGGAGCCTCCGGGCGGTACGGCACACTACGTCCCATGGGCAGTGACTATGGCGACGCCGGACCCGACAACACGCTGAGCCCCAGCGAGTCATTGGACTCGGACGAGGTCCGCAACGACGACGGCGACATCGTCGCCGACCCGCCCGAACGCTGGATCGAGGTCCACGAGGACACCACCCTCGACGAGAAGTTGAAGGCCGAGGTTCCCGACGTGCTGCCCCGCGGCGAGGGTGAGCCCGCTCGCCCCGCGCGACGGCACAAGGGGCAGATCGACGGCACCCCCGAGGACGGCGACTCGTTCTACGACATCGTCGACGACGACGAGAAAGGCGAGCGGGAGTAGCGCTCAGCGCCCGCCGCGGCCACCGCCTCCGCCGATACCGCCACCGCCACCGATACCGCCTCCGCCGATACCGCCACCGCCGCCGATACCGCCACCGGGCGGACGGGGTCCCGGACCCGGCGAGAGGTCGACGTCGACGTCCCAGCCCCAGCCGTAGTCGCAGTCCCAGTCGTAGCCGCACATGTACCCGTAGCCACTGCCGCCCGTCGAGCCCGGGCCCTGTCCGGTGTCCGCGCCCCGCACGTCACCCTGCGAGCAGATCGTGGTGCCGCCGCTGCTGACGCAGTCCGCGCGCGCAGCCGTCGCATCGACGACGCCGGCGATCCCCAGGCCACCGACGACCAGTGCCGGCGCCAGCAATACCCACAGCCGCATCTTGGGAATCCTAGTGCGCCGGCCCGTCCCGCGGCCATCCCCCAAGCAGGGGGACGACAACATCGGGGCACCGCCGTTACCGTGCGAATGGGCGCCACGAAGTGAGAGGGGTCCAGATGGCCAACGATGCCGCATGGGCGAAGCCGGCCGCGCTGGCGATACCGCCCGAGGGCTATTTCGAAGTCGAGCGCGGCCGTTACGGCCCGGCCTATCCGCGCACTCCCGCCTGCCACGGCTTCTCGATCATCGCCAAGGTGAAGGAGGGCCGCGAGGAAGCGGTCCGCGCATACGGAAAGCAGATCGAGGAGGCGGTCGCCGCTGCCCCCGACGTGCTTGCCCCGCTGCGGCTGCACTACCTGCGCTGGGTGCTCTTCGACGTCGGCTCGGGACTGCACTTTCAATACCAGGGCATCTTCGACACCGACTTCGACAAGTACACCGAAGACGCCGTGCGGCTGTTCAGTCAGACCGGCATCACCACGGTGTTCACCAACCTGGAAGGTTTTCCCGACGACTGGCAGAGCAACCCCGAGGCATTCATCAAGTTCGTCCGCGACCACCAGTGCCCGAGCTTCCTCGAGTACGGCGAGTACCCCTACGTGACGGCCGACGAGATCAAGAAGGCGCTGAAGTTGAAGTCCGCGTTCTCCGACATGCTCGACCAGATGCAATAGCTGCGCACCGCCACTCATGCCCGGCCCGCTCGAACTCGACGACATCCAGCACATCCTGCTGACCCGGACGCCGGCGATGACGGGCCGATACGAGTTCCTCACGTTCGACCGCCCGGCCGGCGGACGCGCATGGCTGCGCGAACTGAGGGACCGGGTGCAGTCCGCCGCCGCCGCCCGTGCCTCGATGGAAGTGTCGAGTCGCTGGATCACTTTGGCGTTCACCTGGACCGGGCTGCGGGCGATCGGCGTCCCGGACGACGCGCTGACCGGCTTCCCCGATGCCTTCCGCGAGGGTATGGCGGCGCGCGCGGACATCCTCGGCGACACCGGACCCAACTCGCCCCAGCATTGGGACGGCGGTCTGGCCGGTGAAGACCTGCATGCCATCGCGATTCTGTTCGCGCGCGACGACGACGAACGCCGTCGTTGCGTCGGTGAGCACGATGCACTGCTGGCGCACTGTGACGGCGTCCGGTCCCTGTCTTTTCTCGACCTCAATGCCACCCCGCCGTTCAACTACGCGCACGACCACTTCGGCTTCCGGGACCGGTTGTCCCAGCCCGTCATGGAGGGCTCGGGCGAGGAGCCCACCCCGGGATCGGGGGCTCCGCTGCAGCCGGGCGAGTTCATCCTGGGATATCCCGACGAGGCGGGTGTCGTTGCCGGCCGGCGCATTCCCGGGGTTCTGGCCCGCAACGGCAGCTACCTGGCCTACCGCCGGCTCGAAGAACATGTGGGCAGGTTCCGGGAGTATCTCGCCGACCACGCCGGCACCCCGGCGGAGCAGGAGCTGCTCGCCGCCAAGTTCATGGGCCGGTGGCGCAGTGGGGCGCCCCTGGTCCTGGCACCCGAGGCCGACGATCCCGAGCTGGGTGCGGATCCGTTGCGCAACAACGATTTCAACTACAAGGAGATGGACCCGTTCGGGTATGCCTGTCCGCTGGGTGCGCACGCCCGTCGACTCAACCCGCGCGACACGGCGCACAACATGAATCGCCGCAGGATGATCCGGCGCGGGGCCACCTACGGTCCTGCGCTGCCGGACGGCGCGGCCGACGACGGGGTGGACCGGGGGATCGCCGCGTTCATCATCTGCGCGGACCTGGCGCGCCAGTTCGAGTTCGCTCAGAACGTGTGGATCAACGACAAAGAGTTCCACGAACTCGGCAATGAACACGATCCCATCTGCGGCGTCCAGGACGGCACCCTGGATTTCACCGTGCCCAAGCGGCCGATTAGAAAGGTGCACAAGGGAATACCCGCCTTCACCACGCTTCGGGGTGGTGCCTATTTCTTCCTGCCCGGGTTGAGCGCGTTGCGCTACCTGGCCAGCCTCGCAGATCGGGACTGACGTGAACCGCGAAGCCGCCCGGACGTACAACCAGTGGCACATCACCCGGCCGCGGGACGGTAAGCGCCGGATCAGCATCTACTGGACATGGAGTTATCCCTGGGAGTCCCAACGTGATCCGGCGGCGATGGAGAACCGCTTCTCCACGATCACGGAGGTGCGCAACGTCGCGTGGCCCGTCTACGAGACGCCGGAGTTCAGTCCCGCCAACTTCCTCCAGGGGATCGCCGGCACCCTGGAACTGTTCCACCGCTCCACGCTGCCGTTCCAGCGGCTGGCCGGCGAGTTGACCGGCCACGCCGTGGCGGTGTTCCAGCGGGTCGACCAGGCCGGCTATCGGCGGCCGATCGACGAACAGATCCTGGCCGACACCGACACCCTCATGGTGTTCGGGCTGGACCACCTGCTGTGCGGTCTGGAGCCGACCGTCGCCGAGGTGGCGGCCATCACGGCGTGGCTGAAACGGGACGGAACCTGCCTGGTGCTGGCGCCGCATCACGACGTCGGATTCACCGACGACTACCGACAGCGTCAGACGGAGTACGAGCATCACGGCGATCGCCTGGTTCCCCGCCAACAGCGGTTCAGTGAATACACCCGCGGTCTCATGCGTGGCCTGAGGGTGCCGGTGCACAACACCTGGGGACTTCGTCCCGCGGTGGTCGCCGGAACGAAAGAGCCTGCGCCACTGACCGTTTACCGGGACCTCGACGACATCGGGCTACTGGCGGACGTGCCGACGCTGAGCTTCCACCAGCATCTGCCGCACTACGAACTCACCGCCCCCGAAGGGGAGCAACTGCGCGTCCTGGGCCGCCAGCGCGTGGACCCCGACCGGCCGCACCCGTTCACCGCGGCCGGCAACACCGAATTCAACGCCGTGATCTGGATGCCGCCCGTCGGCGAGCGCGCCGGTGACATCGTGCTGATCGACTCCACTCATTTCACGACGCTGTTCGGGGGCACGGACAGTCTGCGCCGGCTGTGGGGCAATCTGGCGACCATGCGGTAGCGACTGCCGCCGGACGTCATGCGGAAAGCAGGCCGATCCGTCGGGCTTCGGCGACCGCCGACGCCCGCGACGACACCCCGAGTTTGCGGTAGATCGACGCCGTCTGCGACTTCGCCGTCTCCCTGCCGATGCGCAACGACTCCGAGATCTGTTGCAGGGAAAGATGAGTGGCGAGGTGGGGCAGCAACCTCAATTCCGCCGCGGTGAGCCGGCGCCGACCCCCGCCGACCGCAACGGCCCGAACCTGCTCGAGGCGCCGGATCAGCGCGGTTGCCCCCGGTTCGCGTCGGGCGGCGCGGTCCGCCGCCTCCAGATGCCGGACCAGCAGATCCGGGTCGCGGATGCAGGCCGCCGTCCACGCCAGGAGTCCGTGGCCCAGCAGCGCCGTACGAGGCGCCAGGGCGCCCAGGCGGTCCAGCAGTCGTTCGGTAGCGGCCACCGCCGCGCGCGCCGCGTCGACGTCGCCGGTGCGCGCCGCGGTGACGGCACTGACCGCGTACACCACCACCATCGGGACGACGTCGCACAGGTCGTGCGAATCAGCGACGGATCGCGCCTGCGCGCAGCGGTGCACGCAACTTGCGTCGTCACCCTCGGCGAGATCGAGCAGTGCGAGGTGGGCCAGCGCCGCGGCGTGGAAACCCGGCAGGTCGCCGATCACCGGTAGTGCCGACTGGAGCAACGTCCGGGCGGCCGCATTGTCGCCGATCATGGACTCGGCGGCGCCCATCATGACGGTGGCCGCCCCCCACCAGCGGTTGACCAGATGGTCGCCGGCGCTGCGGACGATCTGGGCCTGGCGCAGGACCTCCCGGATGCCGTGCACACCGACCAGCGAACTCACCAGTGCCACCGCGACTTTCACCGACGGTGTGCCATCGGACAGCGGCTGTCCGCGATCGGAGCGGCCGGCCTGAAGCAGGGACCGCTGGATCAGTTCGCCGTCACCGGTGGTGACGCCGAACCAGGCCCGGGCGATCGCGGCGTCCGGGAACTCGGCCACCGTCTGCTCGTCGAGCAGTCCGACGCGCCGCGCCAGGACGCCGCCCCGTCCGTCGAAGCCCAGTTGCACCGCGTCGCGTACCACGAGCGCTGCCGCCAGGGCGCGGTCGCCGGCCGCCAGAGCCTGCGTCAGGGCACCGTCGACATCACCGTTGCCGCGCAACAGCTCCGCGGCGCGGCCGGCGATGGTCCGGAACCCGGCCGGGTCCCGTGACCGCAGCCGGTCCCGCAGCAACTCCCGGAACAGCCGGTGGTAGCGGTACCAGATCCGGTCGGCGTCAAGCGATATCAGGAACATGTTGCCGGACTTCGCCAGGTCTGTCAGCATCTGCGCCGAATCCTGGCGCTGCAGAACCGCATCCAGTTGGTCGGCGCTGAAGCGCTCCAGCACCGCCGATTCGAGCAGGAAGGTGGTGGTGTCGTCGTCGAGGCGGGCGAGCACCTCTTCAACGAGGTAGTCGGCGATCAGATCGGTGCGCCCGGTGAAGTTCCCGGCGTCGGCGCCATCGCGCAGCGCCATCGCGGCCAGCACCACCCCGGCCGGCCAGCCCTCGCAGCGGTCGACGATCGACGAGGCGACCTCGACGGGCACGCCGGCGCCGACGGCGTCGAGGACTGCGAGTGCCTCGGCGCGCGAGAATTTCAGGTATCCGGAGTCTAACTCGATCAGCATGCGCTGCAGCCGGCGCCGCCCGAGATCCACCGGCGGTGCGCCCCGGCCGAGGGCGACGATCGTCAGAGTCGCCGGCGCGGCATCGATGAACGCCCGCAGCGCGTCGACCGCGGCACTCGCCGTCAACTCCTGCAGATCATCGAGCAGCACGACCAGCGGCCCGCAGGTTTCCAGTGCGCGGATGAGGGTGGGCAGTGCATGGGTGAGTGCCGGACGTCCCGGACCGCGCAGGTAGCGCAGCGCCTCCGGGTCGAGGCCGGACACGGTGTCGACGGCGGCCGCGATGTGCAGGAGCAGGTGTGCCGGGTCGGCGTCGAGATGGTCGATCCGCATCCACGCGAACGGCCGCCGGTCGGCGGCGGCCCACAGTGTCGCGACGGTGGTCTTGCCGTAGCCGGCGGGCGCGGTGATCGTGACCAGATCGCCGCCGCGTGCGGCGAGCAACCGGGACACCAGAGCGGGTCGGCCGACGACCCCGTCGGCCAACCGCGGCGGCCCGACCGTCGCGGTTGGCACGATCGGCCACCAATCCCCGGCGACCATGGGGGCAGTCTATGCCGGAATTCGGCCGTCCGATGGTCCCGGGAACTACCCGGCGACGGCGGTGGTGTCCCGCAGGGTGGTGCGGAACTGCATCACCCGGTACGGCCATCCGCGACGAGTGTTCCAGTGCGACACCACAAGTCCGATACCGCCGCGTCTTCCCACCCGGGAACCGGGAAGCAGATAGCCGCCGTACAGCTGGGCGACCCGGCAGCCGATGTGGTTCTCCTCGTTCCACCCGCAGCCGGTGACCGGGGTCTGGACCTCGACCGGGGCCAGGGGTGTTGTCGGCGTCGCCAGCGTGCGGTAGCCCAGGGCGTACCCGGAGGACATGAATCCGCCCAGCACCCACATGCGCGGGCCGAGCCGGCGGAAGGACAGCTCACCCCAGGTCTCACCGGCCGGGGTGATGACCGTCGCCCGCTCCCCCCACGACCACGTGCCGTCCGAGTGACCCCAGGCCTGATAGCCGTCGGCGACCCCGATGTCGGCGGGACGGACTCGCCGCAGGATGACGCCCTTGTCGCGCTGGAATCCGGTCGACACCACATACACCCAGCCGTCGCCGGGGTCGTAATCCCAGGACCACAACTGAGCGTGGCCGTGGTGCAGGTCGGCGGGGAACTTCGCGGCCTCGCCCATGTGCTCCCAGGTGACGCCGCTGTCGGACGACGACCAGATCTCGGTCCAGATCACCTGGGGGAAACCATGATTCACAATGACGTGCAGGTAGAGCATGTCGTCGACGCGGAGGAGATCCGACGGCAGCACGGTGCTGATACCGCCGGCGCGCCAGGGCGGGGCGTCGTGGATGTAGAAGCGCAGTTGCCGTGCGTAGTCGGGATCGGGCCCGCCGGCGCGTTCCCAGACGATCGGCGTGGCGGCATCGCCGTGGCCGATGAGGAGCACCGGGGAGCGCCAGTCGCCCCGGCCCACGCGGCGCCCGGAGAAGGTGTCGCCGAATACCGCGACGAGCGTGTCGTTCGGTGCGGTCACCGCCGCGCCGAGGTCGGTCGAGGTGACGCCCCAGCGGTCGGTGATGCCCGGGCCGGTGAGGTCGGCGAGCTTGCCGTCGGCCGCGGAGCCCGCCGGCAGCGCGGCCTGGATGAACCGGCCATCGCCCCGCAGCCAGGTCAGCGCCGAGGCGAATCTGCTCACCGGTTCAGTGTGTCAGCCCGAGCATCGGGTGCGGGCACGCATTTTCGCGGTAGGCGTGCCACATGTCGACGCTCGGCGCGGGGGCCTCATACCTGCAGGGCGACCTTCACGCAGTCGGCCGAACGCGAGGCCACCTTGGCGTAGGCGGCGGGTGCGTCGTCCAGGGACATCGAATCGGTGAAGATACCGCTGGTGTCCAGGCGGCCGGACTGGATCAGCGGGATCAGCTCGGGCCAGGTGCGCTGCACCGGAGCGGTGGTCAGTCGCATGGACACGCTGCGCACCAAACTCATCGTCGCCGGGAACGGGAACGGGTTGAGGTCGTGCACCCCGATCACCGAGACGGTTCCGCCCGGGCGGACGACGCTCAGGGCCTCCGCCAGGGTGGCGTCGCTGGCGACGGCGTCGATGACCGACGCCGCCCCGCGCCCGCCGGTGGCCTCGAGCACCGCCCCGAGGGCGGGCGGTGCCAGCGCGGTGGCCCCCCACAGTTCGGCCCGGTTGCGCCGGCCCGCCACGGGATCGACCGCGAACACCTGTCCGGCGCCCTGCACGATGGCGCTGCGCAGCGCACACAGGCCGACGGCGCCGAGGCCGTAGACCACCACCGTGCCGCCCGGCGGGATGTCGGCCCGTTGGGCCCCGGCCCAGCCGGTGGCCAGGTTGTCGGTGAGCAGCAGTGCCTCTTCGGTGTCGATGCCCTCGGGGATCCGCAGCAACTGGAAGTCCGCTGCGGGCACGGCGAGCAGATCGGACTGGGCGCCGCCGAGGACACCGGCGCCGAAGATCTGCGGGCCGGAAAGGCAGGTCACCGGATCGCGGGTGGCGCAGCCGACGCAGTGCCCGCAGCCGGCCACCGACGACACCAGCACCAGGTCGCCCACCTGCACGCCCCGGACGTCGGGCCCGGCCTCGACGACGGTGCCCACCGCCTCATGGCCCAGGGCGACAGGTTCGATCAGCGGATAGTCGCCGTCCCAGAAATGCAGATCCGATCCGCAGATCGCGGTGTGGGTGACGGCGACGATCGCGCCGTCCGGCCCGGGCAGGACCGGATCCGGCCGGGTGTCGACCCGGATCTGCCCGGGTCCGTCGATCACGACTGTGCGCATGAATCTCCTTCAGCTGAACACAAAGTCATCGGGATCGGGCGTCCGCGTCCACGCCCAGAAGTCGACGAGACGCCACGGGCTCAACGAGTGCACCAGGCCGTCGGCGTTCTTGTAGAAGCTGTGTTTGACGCTGGGGTGCGCCCACACGGTGGTGCTCAATTCCGCCTGGCAGCGACGGTACCAGTCGTCGTAGCGGTCCTGGCGCGGCTCCATGCCGGCCTGGTCGGAGGCGATCAGCAGATCCAGGCAGCCCATGATGTAGCGGACCTCGCACTCGGAGTGGAAGATCAGGCTGCCGCCGCTGGCCAGGTTGGTGCCCGGGCCGTAGAGCACAAAGAAGTTGGGGAAGTTCGGGACGGTGATGCCCAGGTAGGCGGCGGGACGATTACCCCACTGCTCGTGCAGTTCGATTCCGTTGCGGCCGAACACTTTCAGTGATGACACCATGTCGTTGACCCGGAAACCGGTGGCGTAGACCAGCACGTCGGCGTGGTGGCGGGTGCCGTCGGTGGTGACCACGGCGTCGGGCTCGATGTGGTCGATCGGGGTGCGCACGAGGTCGACGTTGTCGCGGGTCAGTGTCTGCAGCCAGCTGCCGTTGTCCTGCAGGGTGCGCTTGCCGGTGGCCGGATAGTCCGGCACGACCTTGGCCCGCAGTTCGGCGTCGTCGCCGACCTGGCTGGTGATCCACTGCGTGAACATCATCCGGGCCAGGTCGTTGGCCTCGCTGACCGCGGTCTGCTGATCCGGCCAGTCCGGGTCGACGATCGCGGCCGCCAGGCCCTTGTCGCAGCCGGGCCAGAACAACAGGAACCGGTACCAGCGCGCGTAGAACGGCAGGTGGCGCAGGGCCCAGCGCACGCCCGGCCCGACGGCCTCGTGGTAGTTCGGATTCGGGAACATCCACTGCGCCGTGCGCTGGAAAACGGTCAGGCTCCTGACGTCGGCGGCGATCGCCGGAGCGATCTGGAATCCCGACGCGCCGGCGCCGATCATCGCGACGTCCTTGCCGGTCAGCGGCACCTCGTGGGCCCACCGGGCGCTGTGGAAGGTGGGTCCGGAAAAGGATTGTGCGCCTTCGAATTCCGGGATGTATGGGGTGTTGAGCTGACCGACGGCGGTGATCACCGCCCGGGCTGTCAGCGTGTCGGTGGTGCCGTCGGCCGACTCGACGGCCACCGACCACGTCGCATCGCCGTCGTTCCAGGTCGCCGCGGTCACCCGAGTGTCGAACCGAACGTGTTCGCCGATGCCGTAGCGATCCAGCACGCCCTGGAAGTAGGCCTGCAGTTCCGGCTGGCGGGCGAAGAACTCGGTCCAGTGGTCGGTGGGTTCGAAACTGTAGCAGTAGAAATGGTTCCCGACGTCCACGCGGGCCCCGGGATAGGTGTTCTCCCACCAGGTTCCGCCCACCCCGGAGTTCTTCTCGATCACGGTGAAGGGAATTCCGGCCTGCTGCAACCGGATTGCCGCCAGCAACCCGGACATGCCGCAGCCGATCACCACCACGGGAAACCCGCCGCGGTCGTCGGCGGTCGAGGTGAACTCGGTCCCGCGCTCGTCGTGGCCGGTCAGTTCCATCTCCTCGAGCAGCATCGGCACGTACTCGCCGGGTACGTCTTCGCACACCAGCCAGTCCATCATCCGTTTGAGCTGATCGGCGTCGACCGGTGCCGGTTCGGGGCAGCCGCGGTCGCGGTAGTCGCGAATGACGTCGAGGGCCAGCGCGCGGGCCGCTGCCTTGTCCTCCTCGGACATGTAGCCCTGGACCTCGTTGAGGAACAGTCCGGCGGGGCGCAGTGTGGCCAGCGGTCCGTCCAGCAGTTCCGGGCCGGCCATGTGCACGCACGACAGCAGCAGCGCGGGGACGGACACGTCCTCCAGTGCCGCGGCGATCTCGGCGTCGGAGTCGGTGAACGGGGTGCCCGCATGCGGGTTGCGCGTCATCGCCACATGCCGAACGTTAGGCGATCGCGTCCGCAATGTGTAGGCAGATCCTCAAAAGTGTCTACTCGGTCAGCCGAGTTCGATGTGCACGGCCAAGGCGGCGATGGCCACGGTGAACAACGCGAGCAGCGCCTTGTCGACCACGGGCAGCCGCGTGAGCTCGCTCGATCTGGCCAGCTCACGTTCGCGGGCGATGAGGAACAGCGGGAACGTCACGCTGATGGCGATCAGTGCGCCGCCGACGATGTAGGCCCATACGTATCGGATCCGGAGCTTGCGCGCCTCGATCACCATGAAGATCGCCGCGGCCAGGAAGAACAACAGGATGTCCACGGTGATGGACCGTGACGCGGGCGTAGCGCGGGTTCCGTCGACGAACGCGGTCAGGAAACCGGCCGCGCCGGAATCCAGATACGCGACGTTCTGACTCCAGGTCGCCACCAGGGCGGCCAGGGCGATGATCGCGTAGACGGCGCAAAGCAGTTTGCGTGACGTGGTCATCGGTTCAGGATGCCCAGATCGGCGAATCGGCGCGTGCTTCTCGCGAAGGTTCACCGAAACGTACGCCTCGGCGTCGTCGCCGTCCGCGGTCGAATTCACTGGTGCTGGCAACGCGTATCGGAGGATGCGGTGCCATCTGCGTTCCCGTTGATTGGGCCGGTGTTCGGGAAAAGGGTGGTAATCCGCGCGTCGTGCCGGATTGCCGACCTCAGGTGAAAACGCCGCGCTGGCAAACTTGCGGAGTTACGGTGCTGACAGCTGTGGCCAATCAGCGACACAGCTTCCGGCGGCGGCGGGGCGCCCAGTTCGTGAGGGGTGACGTGAGCGATTTTTCAGCTATTGCCCGGACAGAGCGGCCGATGAGTCGTCACGCCCGCTATATCGGACGGGTCGGCGGCCTGGCCTTTGCCTTGGGAGTCGGTACCGCGGTACTCACCGGCACCGGTGTGGCGTGGGCAGAGGCCAATGATTCAGGGCCGGGAGGCTCGGAGACGACGGCGGGTCAGCACTCCGACGGTTCCCCGGGACCGGCGAAGACGAACGCGGAGTCGGAGTCGAACACCGAGTCCGAGTCGAAGGCGAGCACCGAGTCGGAGTCGAGCACCGAACCGGAGGCGGGGACGGCGACCGAGGCCGAGGTCGAGGCTGAGGCCGAATCCACTGCCGCGGAAGAATCAGGCGCGACCGAAACGAAGCCGGACGACGACGCCGCCGCCGACGCCGCCGAGGTCGACGCGGCCGCGCCCGACGTGGTCGAGGACGTCCAGGACGCCCCAGTGCGCACGGACAAGCACTCGGTGCCGCAGGCGGCCGGCCTGGTGGCGACGACCGAAACCGAGAGCGTGGCGCCGGAAGCGAAAGCCGCCGTATCGGAAGCCGCCGTCGTCAACCCGAATCCGTTCTTCGACAACAAGACGCCGACCCTGTCCTACAACGCATCCGAGAACACCGTGGTCAACGGTCACATCATCGGCAATCTACACCCCGAGGATATCGACTCGACCACGCTGACCTACACCGCGACCAAGCCCGCGTTCGGGACGGTCGTGGTCAGTTCCAACGGCACCTTCGATTACACCCCGGGCGCGAACTACACCGGACAGGACAAGTTTGACGTCACCGTCAGCGACGCGGCCAGCGGATTCCACATCCACGGCATCCTCGGGTTGATCGACCTGTTCACCTTCGGACTTTTCGGCCTCAGCGGACACAACAAGACCCAGACCGTGTTCGTCGGGGTTCAGCGCACCGTGGTCGCCTCGGGGCTGAGCTCGCCGGTGGACTTCCGCTGGCTCCCGGACGGACGGATCCTGGTCGCCGAGAAGGGTGGCGCGATCAAGGTCGTCGACAAGAACGGCAATGTCCTTACGCAGCCACTGCTCACGCTGTCGGTCAACACCGTCGGTGAGCGGGGCATCAGCGGGCTGGCCGTCGATCCGCAGTTCGCCACGAACGGCCACATCTACGTGGCCTACACCACCGCGGCGATCAAGGATCGGTTGTCCCAATTCACCGTGGTCGGCAATTCGGCCGCGCCGGGCACCGAGGTCGTGTTCATGGAAACGCCGGACTTGGTGGCCAACTACCACCACGGCGGCGGGCTGGCGTTCGGTCCCGACGGGAAGCTCTACTGGGGCAAGGGCGACAACTTCGTCGGGGCGAACGCGCAAAACCTGACCAACATGTACGGCAAGATCCTGCGATTCAACGCCGACGGCAGCACACCATCGGACAACCCGGTGTTGCCAGCGGGGTCGCTGCCCCAGATCTACGCCTACGGCCTGCGCAATCCGTTCCGGTTGAATTTCACCCCGACGGGGCAGTTACTAGTCGCCGACGTGGGCAACCTGGCCTTCGACGAACTCAACAACGTTGTGGCGGGGGGCAACTACGGTTGGCCGGGCGCCGAAGGTCTCTGCACAAGCAACTGCGCGGGGCTGATCAACCCGATCCACACCTACCCCCGCGGCACCGGTTCGGCCATCTCGTCGGTGCTGCCCTACAGCGGAACGCTGTTCCCGCAATATCTTGGCAAGGTGTTCATCGCCGACGAGGTTCAGGGCTGGATCAAGGTGCTGACCTGCAACGCGACCTACACGTCATGCACCAGCGTGCAGGATTTCGACCCGACCGCGGGCACCACGGTGGTGCTGGCCCAGGGTCCGGGAACCGACGGCGGCATCTACCAGCTGATCTACAGTGCGGGGACGCTGGTACGCATCTCGCCGGCGGGCAGCCCGGCGCCCGCGGCGGTATCGACCTAACCGCTGACGGCCTGCAGGACCACCAGCGACCGGGCCTGCACCGGACCGCTGCCGCCCGGCGGGAACAGCGCTCCCTCGCCACGGGGTCCGCCGTTCCCGGGGTCGGCGGTATCTATGGCGATTTTCCACTGCGCACCGAAATCGGCTGGGGGCAAGGTGAATTGGATCGGCTCGTAGTGGGCGTTGAAGCAGATCAGGAACGAGTCGTCGGTGACCCGTTGCCCACGCGGATCCAGACCGGGGATGCCCTGGCCGTTGAGGTAGACCGCGATCGACTTGTCGAACGCGGTGTCCCAGTCGGCCTCGGTCATCTCCGAGCCGTCGGGCCGGAACCAGGAGATGTCCGGCAGCCCGGTGCTGCCGATCTGGCGGACGGGATGCCCGGTGAAGAACCGGCGGCGCCGGAAGACCGGATGCTCGCCGCGCAGCGCGGCCACCGTGCGGACGAAGGCGAGCAGTTCGTCGTCGGACTTGGCCCAGTCCACCCAGGTGGTCTCGTTGTCCTGGCAGTAGCCGTTGTTGTTGCCGCCCTGGGTGCGGCCCAGTTCGTCGCCGTGGCAGATCATCGGAACTCCCTGTGACAGCAGCAGGGTGGCCACGAAGTTGCGCTGCTGCTGGGCGCGCAGCGCGGTGATCTCCGGATCGTCCGTCGGCCCCTCCGTGCCACAGTTCCAGGACCGGTTGTGGCTCTCGCCGTCGTTGTTGTCCTCGCCGTTGGCGTCGTTGTGTTTCTCGTTGTAGGACACCAGGTCTCGCAGCGTGAAGCCGTCGTGGGCGGTGACGAAGTTGATCGAGGCCACCGGCCGCCGTGCGGTGTGCTCGTAGAGGTCCGCCGAACCGGTCAGGCGGGAGGCGAATTCGCCGAGGGTGGCATTCTCACCGCGCCAGTAGTCGCGGACGGTGTCGCGGTACTTGCCGTTCCATTCCGTCCACTGCGGCGGGAAGTTGCCGACCTGATAGCCACCGGGCCCGACGTCCCACGGCTCGGCGATCAACTTGACCTGGCTGACCGTCGGATCCTGTTGCACGAGTTCGAAAAACGTGCTCAGCCGGTCGACGTCGTAGAATTCCCGGGCCAGCGTCGCCGCCAGGTCGAAGCGGAATCCGTCGACGTGCATCTCGGTGACCCAGTACCGCAGTGAGTCCATGATCAGCTGCAGCGAGTGTGGATGACGGACGTTGAAGCTGTTGCCGGTGCCGGTGTAGTCCATGTAGTAGCGCTTGTCGTCGTCGACGAGACGGTAGTACGCCGGGTTGTCGATGCCGCGCATCGACAGGGTCGGGCCCATGTGGTTGCCCTCGGCGGTGTGGTTGTAGACGACGTCGAGGATCACCTCGATGCTGGCCTCGTGCAGGGCGCGCACCATCGCCTTGAACTCCTGCACCTGCCCGCCCGGCGTCGCGCTCGAGCTGTACTTCGCGTCGGGTGCGAAGAAGCCGATCGTGTTGTAGCCCCAGTAGTTCGACAGCCCCTTGTCCATCAGGGTGGAGTCGTTGGCGAAGTGGTGCACCGGCATCAGCTCGATGGCGGTCACCCCCATCGACTTGAGGTGCTCGATGATCACCGGATGCGCGATGCCCGCGTAGGTGCCCCGGATCTGCTCGGGGATGTCCGGATGCGTCTCGGTGAGCCCCTTGACGTGGGCCTCGTAGATGATGCTGTCGGCGTACTCACGCTGCGGCGGCCGGTCGACACCCCAGTCGAAGAACGGATTGATCACCACCGACTTGGGCATGCCGGCCGCCGAGTCGTCGTCGTTGCGGCTGTCGGCGTCGCCGAAGTTGTATCCGAACAGCGACTGGTTCCAGTCGAACACGCCGTCGATGGCCTTCGAATACGGGTCGAGCAGCAGTTTGTTCGGGTTGCAGCGCAGACCGTTCGCCGGGTCGTACGGGCCGTGGATGCGGTAGCCGTAGCGCTGGCCCGGCTCGATACCGGGCAGGAAGGTGTGCCAGACGAACCCGTCCACCTCGGGCAGCGTCACGCGGGTTTCGCGCCCGTCGGCGTCGAACAGGCACAGCTCGACCTGTTCGGCGACCTCGCTGAAGACGGCGAAGTTGGTGCCCGAGCCGTCGTAGGTGGCGCCCAGCGGGTAGGCCTTGCCCGGCCAGACCTCGGCGGGAAGTGCCGCCGGATCCGTCGCGTTCTGTGTCACTGCGCCTCCCAAGTCCGCATCGTCACCGTAGCGACTACCCCGTCGCCGTACCGGCGACGCAGGATCCCGACGAAATCACACCGACCAACTGGAAAACCTCAGGGCTGCACCAGAATCCGGATCGGGTTGCCTTCCTGGTTCTCCAGCATCTCGATGCCGCGGGTGATGTCCTCGAGCCCGATCACGGCGCTGATCGACCGCGACAGGTCCAGGCGGCCGGTCGACACGAGCTTCGCCAGGGTGGCGATGTCCTCGTTCTCGTAACCCAGGTGTCCGAGCACCTGCCGCTGCGAGAGGCCGAAGAACGTGGTGGACCCGATGCTGGGCTCCTGGTCGCTGAGCCCGACGCAGACCAGTCGCCCGCCGGTGGCGAGCTGATTCAGCGCCTGCTCGAACGTCACCTTCAGGCCGACGGCGTCGAACGCGACGTCGAGGCCGCGGCCGCCGGTGATCTCCCGGATCGCGTCCGGCAGGCCGTCGTCGCGGGAGTCGAAGGCGTAGTCGGCGCCCAGTTCCAGCGCGCGCCGGCGGACCGCCGGGTTGAGGTCCACCGCGACGATGGGGGCGGCTCCGACCAGGCGGGCCAACTGCACGATGTGGGTGCCGACACCGCCGACGCCCCACACACCGACCGATTCGCCGATGCCCACCTTGCCGGTGTGCACCACGGCGCCGAACGGGGTGGACACCGCGTCGGCCAGGATCGCCGCCTGCTCGAGTGACACGTTGTCGGGGACGCGGGTGAGTCCGCCGGCCAGGGCGACGGTGTACTCCGCCCACGCGCCGTCGTAGGCGAATGCCATGAGCCGTACGTGCCGGCAGCCTGCGGAGTTGCCGCGCAGGCAGTCCGGGCACTCCAGGCAGGGGCGGCCGGCGGGGACGGTCACCCGATCACCCTCGGCCCAACCCGTGACACCGGGCCCGAGTGCGGCGACGGTGCCCGACGCCTCGTGGCCCTGCGTCACCACGGGCAGGAACGCCGGGAACGTGCCGTTGATCAGGCTCAGATCCGAATGGCAGATCCCGCAGAACGCGACCTTGACGAGCACCTCACCCGGGCCCGGCACGGGAATCGGAACATCTTCGACCGCAATGGTTTTGGTGTCGGTGTACAGGCGCTGCGCGCGCATGGTGTCAGTCATGTTGCCAGGCCCGTCCTAGTCGACGCCGATCATCACCTCGGTGGACTTGATCAGCACCGTGGCGGGCTTGCCTTCGCGCAGCCCCAACTCCTCGGCGGCATCCTTGGTGATCGAGGCGGTCACGATCTGCTCACCGCCGTCCAGCTTGACCTTGACGGTGGCCATCACCGCGCCGAGGTGCACCTCGGTGATGACGCCGGTCAGTTGATTTCGAGTGGAGAGTCGCATGGAAGTGACAGTAGTCCGCCGGGGCGCCCGGTCACCCCGGTTACCCTGGACCGCATGGCGCGCCAGTGCACGACAGCCGCCGGGTGAACGTCTCGCAGCGGCGCATCGAGGGTCTCCGGCTGCGTCAGCGCGACGGCGTCACGTGCGGACCGTCGGTGGCGATCGTCGGCGCGGCGCTGCTGGATTCGGGCTACGCGGCAGCCCTCGCCGATCCCCACTGGTTCGCCGCCGAGCAGGGCCGGCTGCACCGCGGCCTCAACCGGCTGTGGCCCCGCGCGCTGGGCACCACCCCGTGGGCGATCCGGCGGGCGTTGTCGGGGCACAGCGCGGTGCGTTATCGCTGGCGGACCGCGCGGTGTCGACGCGACGGGCTGTTCGACGTGCGCGAGGCCGTGCTGCTCGGCTATCCGGTGGCGATGCTGGTGGGCAGCCGGCTGCCGCGGCACTGGGTCTTGTTGATCGACGTCGATGACGCGCGTGAATTCCGTTGTTATGAACCGAGTTTCGGTGAGATCCGAGCGGTGCGTGCCGCCGACGTCAGAGCCGGCCGGCTGACCGGTGTGGGCTTCCCCCGCGCGTGGGCATTCGTGCTGCCGCAACGGATGTGGTGAGGCGTCAGCTGGTGGTCACCAGCGCGACGCACGCCGCCACCGCGGTGTCGGTGATCCCGCGGATGTCCTCGCCGTCCTCGAGGGTGTGGGCGGTCAGTTCACGCAGGCCGCCGAGCAGGATCAGCGCCGTCTGCCGGGAAACCGTGTGCATTCCCGCGCGCCGGAAGCCGGGGCTGGACGTGAGGTCCACCAGCATGTCGGTGAACAGACGCATGCCTCGGCGCTGCACCGGCCGGACGGCCTCGCCGAGGGCGGGGAATTCCCGGATCCACGCCAGCGTCAGCGCGGGGTTGGTCTCGATGGCGGTGACGTAGGCGCCGACGGCCTGTCGCACCTGGACACCCCAGTCGGCCGCCGGGTCGACCGCCGCGCGGATCCCGGCGATCATCGCGACGTTGTCGGCTTCCAGGAGTTCCAGCAGGGCGGCGTCCTTGCCGGTGAAGTGGGCGTAGAAGGTGCGTTTGGACGTCTTGGCGTGTCGCACGATGTCCGAAACCGTGGTCTCCCGGTAGCCCCGCTGGGCGATCGACGCCGCCAGTCCCTCCAGCAGTCGTTCGCGAAAGGGATCTCCGCCGGTGGCCGGGCCGGCCTCGGCGATGCCTGCTGCCGCGATCAATGCCGTTCCTCCGGAATCCTTGCCAATCGTGGTACCAGGGAGTACCGTACTCGACAACGTCTTGGTACGCGCGAGTACCGCTTCGAAACGGGAGGTAGTCGAATGGCCGAGTCCGTCGTCGCACCGGTCGCGGCCCGGCCGGAGGAGATCCGGATCCCGCCGTCGCCGCCCCGGCTGCCCAAGCTCGTCCAGGGCATCGGTTATGCGTTCTTCCGGCGGCAGTTCGTCACCCGGATGACGGCCGCCTACGGCGAGGCGTTCACCATCAAGGTGCCGCTCTTCGGGAACATGGTGGTCGTCACCGATCCGGCGCTGGCCAAGCAGGTCTTCACGGCAAGCGCCGAGGAACTCGGCAACATCAGGCCCAGCCTGGCCCGCATCTTCGGGCCGGGATCGGTGTTCGCGCTGGAGGGCGCCGAGCACCGCCGCCGGCGCAAGCTGCTGACGCCGCCGTTCCACGGCAAGGCGATGATGAAGTACGAGTCCATCGTCGAAGAGGAGACGCTGCGCGAGATCGCGTCCTGGCCCGAGGGCCGGCCGTTCGAAACCCTCGAACCGATGTCGCGCATCACGCTCAACGTCATCTTGCGCGCGATCTTCGGCGCCGGCGGCACCCAACTGGAGACGCTGCGCCGGATCATCCCGCCGTGGGTCACGCTGGGCTCACGCCTGGCGGTGCTGCCGACGCCCACTCGGGACCTGGGGCGCTGGAGCCCCTGGCGGCGGTTGGCCGCCTACCGCCGCGAATACGACGGCGTCATCGACGGACTCATCGACCAGGCGCTGAGCGACCCGCGTCTGGACGAGCGCACCGACATCCTGGCGTTGCTGCTGCGGAGCACCTACGAGGACGGCACCCCGATGTCCCGCGGTGAGATCCGCGACGAGCTGCTGACCCTGCTCGCCGCCGGGCACGAGACCACCGCCTCGACGCTGGCGTGGGCATTCGAGCGGATCTCCCGGCACCCCGCCGTGCTCGATCGGCTGGTCGCCGAGGCCGGCACCGACGACAACGAGTACCGCCAGGCCACCATCCTGGAGGTGCAGCGCAACCGCACCGTGATCGACTTCGCCGGCCGGCATGTCTACGCACCCACCGTCCGGCTCGGTAAATGGGTTATCCCGCAAGGGTATTCGATCTCGGTGGCGCTCGGTCAGGTGCACAACAACGTCGACGAGTTCCCGGCTCCCGAGCGTTTCGACCCCTCGCGTTTCATCGGCGACCGACCCAACGTGTTCGCCTGGATCCCGTTCGGCGGCGGCACCCGGCGCTGCGTGGGCGCCGCGTTCGCCAACATGGAGATGGATGTGGTGCTGCGAACGGTGTTGCGGCACTTCACCATCGAGACCACGACGGCGCCGGGCGAGAAGTGGCATTCCCGCGGCGTGGCCTTCACCCCGAAGCGGGGCGGCCGGATCACCGTGCACCGTCGGGCGGCCTGAACGCGCCTCCACCAAAGTTCCGCCGAGCGTGCGGTGCCGTCGACGACACGCGGGGGTGCTCGCAGAATCTGCACGCGCGTGGCGCGGGGACGGGTATCGGGCACGGCGGGTTGCGTCGCCGGAACAACTCGGGTTCTCTGGACGTTGACCCCCGCGAGTTCAGGAGGACTGATGAGCGACGTTGAGAAGGCGGTCCTGGCCGGCGGCTGCTTCTGGGGCATGCAGGACCTGATCCGCAAGCAGCCCGGCGTGGTGTCCACCCGCGTCGGCTATACCGGCGGCCAGAACGATCATCCGACCTATCGCAACCACCCCGGTCACGCCGAGGCCATCGAGATCTCGTACGACCCGGCCCGGACGAGTTTCCGCGACCTGCTGGAGTTTTTCTTCCAGATTCACGACCCGAGTACCAAGGACCGGCAGGGCAACGATGTCGGCACCAGCTACCGGTCGGCGATCTTCTATCTGGACGACGAGCAGCAGCGCGTCGCCATCGACACCATCGCCGACGTAGACGCCTCAGGTCTGTGGCCGGGCAAGGTCGTCACCGAGGTGACGCCGGCGAGTGCCTTTTGGGATGCCGAGCCCGAGCACCAGGACTATCTCGAGCGCATCCCCAACGGCTACACCTGCCACTATCCGCGCCCAGGCTGGAAACTGTCCAAGCGCTCGCCGGTCTAGCCGGCGAGCGTGCAGATTCGGCGAACACGAGCACGTGTCGCCGACGGCACCGCACGCTCGGCAAAGATGTAGGGGCGCAACGCCCAGCCTCGACAACACGTACTGGAACGTGTTCTAGTTGCTCGGGTGACGACTACTGGGACCTTCACCCGCGCCGAACTGGCCGATGCGTTCGCGACGTTCGAGCAGACCGTGGACGACGCCGCGCGCCGCCACGACTGGGACACCTGGGTCGAGCACTACACCGACGACGTCCTCTACATCGAGCATGCCGCGGGCACCATGCACGGACGCGACGAGGTCCGCAACTGGATCCGTCGCACCATGGGAACCTTCCCGGGCAGCCACATGACGCACTTTCCGTCGCTGTGGCATGTGATCGACGAACCGACCGGCCGGGTCATCATGGAACTGGACAATCCGATGCGCGACCCCGGCGACGGCACCGTCATCAGCGCCACGAACATCTCGATCATCACCTACGCCGGTGCCGGCAAATGGTGCCGGCAGGAAGACGTCTACAACCCCCTGCGCTTCGTCCAGGCCTCGATCAAGTGGTGCCGCAAGGCCGAAGAACTCGGCACCCTCGACGAGGAGGCCGCGGCGTGGCTGGCGAAGTTCGGCGGCGCGGCGTGAGCCCGAAGTTGGTGATCGGGGCCAACGGCTTCCTGGGCAGCCGGGTCACCCGGCAGTTGGTGGCGGCCGGGGCAGACGTCCGCGTCATGGTGCGACCGAGCGCGAACACCGTCGGCATCGATGACCTGGAGGTGACCCGGTTCGTCGGCGACATCTTCGACCTCGACACCGTGCGGGCGGCGATGGACGGCTGCGACGTCGTCTACTACTGCGTGGTCGACACGCGGGCCTGGCTGCGTGATCCGTCCCCGCTGTTCCACACCAACGTCGAGGGGCTGCGCGGAGTCCTCGGCGTCGCAACGGAATTCGCGGCGGCGGGGAGCCTGAAGAAGTTCGTATTCACCAGCAGCTACTCGACCGTCGGCCGCCGGCAGGGACGTGTCGCCACCGAGGCGGACATCGTCGACACGCGTCGCCTCACCGCGTATGTCCGATCCCGCGTACAGGCCGAGGAGATGGTGCTCGAACACGCGCGCGACCGCGGGCTGCCCGCCGTCGCGATGTGCATCTCGACGACCTACGGCACCGGTGACTACGGCATGACCCCGCACGGTGCGCTGATCGCCGGCACGGTGTTCGGCAAGTTGCCGTTCGTGCTCGACAAGATCGCCCTGGAAGCCGTCGGCGTCGACGACGCCGCCCGCGCCATGCTGCTGGCCGCCGAACACGGCCGGCCCGGCGAGCGCTACCTGATCTCGGAGCGGATGATCACCAACCGCGAGGTGATCCGGATCGCGGCCGACGAAGCCGGCGTGCCCGCCCCGAAGCGGTCCATCCCGGTGCCGGTGCTCTACCTGATGGGTGCGCTGGGGTCGCTGAAGGCGCGGCTGCGCGGCACCGACGAACAACTCACCCTCCCGTCGGTGCGGCTCATGCGCGCCGAAGCCCCGGTCGACTGCGGCAAGGCCCGTCGGGAGTTGGGCTGGCAGCCCCGGCCGGTGCAGGAGGGCGTTCGGGAGGCGGCCCGGTTCTGGGCGGGCATGCGCGAGGCCCGTCGGAAGAGCAAGGCCACCAGCTGACCGGAGCGCTACCCTCGGGGTAGTGAGCAGGATTCACGTCGACCTGACCGGCCCGCCGCAGACCATGCTGGCGACGCTATACGCCAAGGCGCTCGACGCCGAAGCCGAACACCCGGTTCTCGCGGACCGCTGGGCCGTCACCGCCGTGTCGCGGATCGACTACGACTGGGCCCGCACCGGGGTCCGGCCGCGATCGGCCCCGGGGGTGGCGATGCGGTCGGCCCACTTCGACCGCTCGACCCGGGACTTCCTCGACGCCCATGACCGCGCGGTGGTGGTGCACCTGGGCTGCGGTCTGGATGCCCGCGTGTTCCGGATCGATCCCGGCCCCGACGTCGAGTGGTTCGACGTCGACCATCCGGCGGTGATCGCGCTGCGCGCGCAGGTCTACCCGGCACGCGCCCACTGCACCGCCGTCCCGGCCTCGGTGACCTCGCCGGACTGGTTGGAGGCGCTGCCGGCCGACTGCCCGGCGCTGGTGCTCGGCGAGGGCCTGACGATGTATCTGACCGAGGCCGACGGCCAAGCGCTGCTGCGCCGCGCGGTGAGCCATTTCCCTTCCGGCGAACTGCAATTCGACGCGTTCAGCCGGCTCGGCATCCGGTTACAGAAGGCCAATGTGGTGGTCCGGCGGTCGGGGTCCACGTTGCACTGGCCGATCGAAACCGCCGCCGACATCGTCGGCGCCGTGCCCGGGGTGCGACCGCTGGTCGTCGAGTCCGTGTTCGACGCGCATGACTTCGCCGAATACGGGCTCGGCTACCGGCTGCTCATCGAAGTGATGTCCAAAATACCCGCACTGCACACCATTTCGACCTATCACCGCTACGCGTTCTGAGGTCTGCGAAGATCGACGGGTGTCGACGATCAACGGCCGCGTCTCGCACTGGTTCGGCGAACTGCCGGCGCCGCGTCCCGGCCTGCCCGGGGACCTCGACGCCGACGTCTGCATCGTCGGCGCCGGATACACCGGGCTGTGGACCGCCTACTACCTCAAACAGGCCGACCCGTCGCTGTCGGTCGCGGTGCTCGAATCGCGGTTCGCCGGGTTCGGGGCATCCGGTCGCAACGGCGGCTGGCTGTCGGGCCTGGCACCGGGGCATCGGGGGCTGCTGGCCCGACGGCACGGCCGCGCGGCGGTGATCGACTGGCAGCACGCGCTCAACGACGCGGTCGACGAGGTGATCACCGTCGCCGGACGCGAGGGCATCGAGGCCGACATCGTCAAGGGTGGCGCCCTGGATGTCGCGCGCAATCGGGCCCAGTTGGCCCGGCTGCGCAGGCAGGTCGACGAGGACCGGTCCTGGGGCGACGATGACATCACTTTGCTGTCCAAAGATGAAGCGGCACAACGTGTTGCCGTCGTCGGCATGCTGGCGGCCGCGTACACGCCGCACTGCGCGCGGATCCAGCCGGCCAAGCTCGCCCGCGGGCTGGCCGAGGTCGTCGAGCGTTGCGGGGCGGTCGTCTACGAGCAGACCGCCGTCACCGCGATCACACCCGGCCGTGCGGTGACCACACGCGGCACGGTGCGCGCCCCGATCGTGTTGCGCGCCACCGAGGGCTTCACCACCCGGCTGCCGGGGCTGAAGCGGCGTTGGCTTCCGATGAACAGCGCGATGATCGCCACCGATCCACTGCCCGCCGAGGTGTGGGCGCGGATCGGCTGGCAGGGCCGGGAAACACTGGGGGACACCGCCCATGGCTTCTTCTACGCCCAGCGCACCGCCGACGACCGGATCGCGATCGGCGGTCGCGCGGTGCCCTACCGGTACGGTTCGGGCATCGACCGGGACGGCGCGGTGGGGCAGGACACCATCGACTACCTGACCGGCGTGCTCAACGGGATTTTCCCGCAGACCCGGGGTATCGGTGTCGCGCACGGCTGGTGCGGGGTGCTGGCGGTGCCGCGCGACTGGACGGCCGGGGTGGCGCTGGACCGTTCGACCGGGCTGGGCTGGGCCGGCGGATACGTCGGCCACGGTGTGACGGCGACCAACCTGGCCGGGCGGACGCTCGCCGATCTGGTGCTGCGCCGCGACACGGCGCTGACCCGGATGCCGTGGGTCGGCCACCGTTCGCGGACCTGGGAACCGGAACCGTTGCGGTGGTTGGGAGTTCGGGGCATGTACTCCGCCTACAAGGTTGCCGACGGGCACGAGTCGCGGGGCCGGTCGTCGACGTCACCGATCGCGGTCGTCGCCGACGCGATCGCCCGCCGGCCCTGACCGCTCAGGACTCGGCGCGCGCCTTGAGGCGTTGCAGCGTCACCCGGATGTGGTCGGCGTTGGCCGATTCGCGGTCGGAGATCCCGGTCAGCGCAACGGCGATGCGGCGCAGCCACCACGGCCGTTGGTCCCACATGCTCTCGGTCACCCGGCAACCCGCGGCGTCTGGCTCGATGTCGTAGCGCCAGCGGGCAATTCGCACGGGCCCGCTGGTGACATCCCAGGAGAACACCCGCCCGGGGGTGGCCGCGGCGACCGTGCAGGTGGTCGTCCAGCGGTGCCGGCCGTTGCGGTTACTGCCCTTGAACACCGCTCCCGGGCGCGCCGAGTCGCCGCTGACCCACTGCATGGCGGTGGTCTCCTCGGCCAGTTCGGCGAGCTCCGGGAGATCGGTGATCAGTGCGTAGACCGTCTCCGGCGCGGCGGCGACGGTGAGGCCGGCCGTCACCGTGGCGGGGCCGTCGGACATCACGGCTCCCGGCTCAGAACCGACCCGAAGGCCTCTGCCACCAGGCGGGTGTCGTCGTATTCGCGCAAGCCGGTGATCAGCCCGTCGCGGGTCTCGAAGACGAACACGACCGGGACGTCGTAGCGGACGCCGGCCGCGGTGACGCCGTCCGGCTTCGCCTCGATGACGACGTTCTCGCCCTCGTTGGTGCAGCTGATCAGGTCGAACTCCACCCGTACCAACTTCCGGAGCTCGTCGGCGATCTGCCGCAGCTCGGCCTTGGTGCAGGTGCGCAGGATCGCGTTGCTCCAGTAGGTGAAGTCGTCGGCGAGCAGGGCGAACCCTTCGTCGAGGTCGCCGTCCTCGCTCAGGCTCTGTAGGAACATCCACGCGAGTTCGGCCTGCGGATCGTCGAACGGCGTGGTCACATCGGTAATCCTGACGGCTGGCACCCGCACCGTCAACGCATCGGCACCGGGGGAGGGCTAGTTTGGCCGGGTAGACCACAGTGCACCGATCGATCGGACCATCACCTTCCCGGGGCCCGTCAGCCATGGCGCGACGCTGGCGCCGTGGCGGCGCGGCGCGGGCGATCCGACCTTCCAGATCACGCCCGACGGGGCGATCTGGCGGACCAGCCTGCTCGACTCCGGGCCGGTGACCGCCCGCATCGTCCGCGCCGGTCCCACCGGGGTACGTGCCCAGATGTGGGGCCCCGGCAGCACGGAGTTCGCCGATGCGCTGGGTGTCCTGCTGGGCCGCGACGACGACTGGTCCGACTTCGCGCCCGAGGACCCGACGGTGGCCGCCGCGGCCCGGCGGGCCGCACATCTGCGGCTGGGTCGTTCGGGCCGGGTGCTCGAAGCCCTGATCCCCGCCGTCATCGAACAGCGGGTTCCCGGCGCCGACGCGTTCCGGGCGTGGCGACTGCTGATCAGCCGGTTCGGCGGCCCGGCTCCCGGCCCGGCCCCGCAGCGCATGCGGGTGTTCCCGGCCGCCGAGGTCTGGCGCGGCATCCCGTCGTGGGAGTTCCACCGCGCCAACGTCGATCCGGGTCGCGCGCGGACCGTCGTCGCGGTCGCCCGACGGGCCGACGCGGTCGAGCGGCTGGTGAGCCGGCCGGCCGAGGCCGCGCGGGCCGCGCTGATGTCCCTGCCCGGGGTGGGGGTCTGGACAGCGGCCGAGACGGCGCAGCGGGCGTTCGGCGATGCCGATGCTCTGTCCATCGGCGACTACCACGTGCCCAAGATGGTGGGCTGGACGCTGGTCGGGCGGCCGCTGGACGACGCCGGCATGCTGGACCTGCTCGAGCCGATGCGCCCGCACCGGCACCGGGTGGTGCGGCTACTGGAAGTCAGCGGACTGGGGGTCGAACCGCGCCGCGGGGCGCGGCTGGCGGTACAGAACATCCGCGCGCTGTAGCACGGTGTGCGCCGACGGTCATCGGTGGTTCGTCCGGGCGCCGGCGGTTTCCCGATTGAGGCGCTGGGCCCGGTAGATCGACACCGAGGTGCGGTCGATGAGCAGATAGGCGATTCCGACCCCCACGATGGCCGCGGGAATGACAGAGAACGAGCCGGTCATCTCCGCGACCATGATCATCACGGCCAGCGGGGCGTGTGCGACGCTGCCGAAGCAGGCCATCATCGCGACGACGACGAACACCCCCGGCGTCGGCGGTACGCCCGGCAGGCCGGTCAGCTCGGCCAGCCGCCAGACGGCGGCGCCGACGAAGCAGCCGATCACGATGCCGGGGCCGAAGATGCCACCGGATCCGCCGGTGCCGATCGACAGTGACGTCGCCACGATCTTGGCGACGGGCAGGATCAGCACGATCCACAGCGGGATCGTCATCAGGGTGCCGCGTTCGGCCGCGAGCTGAACCCAGCCGTAGCCACTGGACAGGATCTGCGGGATCGCCAGGGCCAGCAGCCCGACCAGCAGTCCGCCGAGTGTCGGCTTGATCACCGCGCCACCGGGGAGGCGGATGCGGTCCGACAGGCCCACGACGCCGTAGAACGTCCGCGCATAGAGGTATCCGATTGCGGCGGAGACGATTCCGATGAGCAGGAACCACGGCAATCCGGCCGGATCGAGCAGGTAGTCGGGGGCGATGCGGCCGAACAGCGGTTCGAAGCCGAGGATCGATCCGAACACCGCGTAGGCGGTCCCGGAGGTGATGAAGCCGGGAATCAGGGCGCGGAAGTCGAAGTCCTCCCGGTACATGACCGACGCGGCCAGCACCGCCCCGCCCAGGGGTGCGCCGAAAATCGCACCGATGCCCGAGCCGATGCCCAGCGAAACCGCGATTCGGCCGTCCTCGTCGGACAGGTCGAGCCGCCGGGTCAACAGTGAGCCGAACCCCGCCGAGATCTGCGCGGTCGGTCCCTCCCGACCACCCGATCCGCCGGAGCCGATGGTCAGCGCGCTGGCGATCATCTTCACCAGAACCACCCGGCCGCGGATCGCACGCGGATCGGTGTGCACGGCCTCGATGGCGTTGTCCGTGCCGTGTCCCTTGGCCTCCGGCGCCAGCGCCGCGACGACCGACGCGGACAGCAGCGCGCCCAGCGTCGTCACCAACGGGATCGCCCAGGGCCGCGCGTAACCGGGGGAGCCAGGGTCGCCGCCGTCCCCGTGGGCGGTCGGCACGTCGTAGCCGCCCAGGTAGCCCAACAGGAAATCGGTGGCGTACTTCAGGGCCAGGTAGAAGACCACCGCACCCAACCCGGCGATGACGCCGATCGCGACACCGAGGAGGAGCCACTTGCGCAGATAGCCGGAGTTGCGGACGAAGGCGCCGAACCACCCGCCGGCCGGAGCCGAAATCGGGGGCGGGGGCGCGCCGTCGGCTCCGGTCAGGGCGTGGAGCTCTCATCGAGCAGGTCGTCGCGGTGCAGCATCGTGCGGCGTTGCATGGCACCAACCTTTCGCCGAATCCATTCGGGGATCAGCGTGGCACTCTCTCGCCGGTTACCGGTGAGCGGATGCCGAATCGTCCCCGAGGCTTGGCTGCCTTGTTACCGACACCAGCTACCGCCGGCGACCGTGCACAGAATCCCGCCGGGTCGCGGCGCGTTGCGGACCGACACGCACGCTCGGCGGGAAACAGTGTCAGGCGTCGAGATCCTGTTCGACGAGCGCGGCGATCTGGTCCAGGACGGCCGGGTCGTCGGACTCGACGGTGACCTGGGCACCGTTGCCGGCACCCAGGGTCATGATCATCAGCGCCGAACCGGCATCCACCGGTTCGCCCCCGTCATAGGACAACGTGACGGGCACGCCGGCATTGACGACGGCCTCGGAGATGACGGCGGCGGGCCGGGCGTGCAGGCCGACGGCCGATCCGACGGTGACGGTCTTGCTGGGCATGTCGATGCTCCTAACTGGATCGCTCGTTTTCCCGAACCCTACGTGGTGACAACACAGTTGGTCCGGAGTCGGCAGGTATCCGCGGGAGGCGGTTCAGACCGGCTTGGCGGTCCGTCCGCCCCGATCGCCGTACAGGTAGGGGTAGTGGACGTCGGGATCGTTGTATGGCCGCGCATCCGGGGGTGGCGGTCCGGTGCGCCAGGCGGCCGGCAGCCGGCATCCGGAGCTGAACATGTAGGTGACGACCCCGGCGTTGATGGTGAGGTCGATCTGCGTCCCGTCGTCGCCGATCACCGAGAGGTTTCCGGCGGGCTGCGGCTGGCCCGGCGGGGTGTTTGGCCGGAGACCGGCGACCGCGAAGACAGGCTTGAGGTCGAGGCCGATCTCGCTCACATCGCCGCTCGTCGGTGCGGGCTCACCGAAGAGGTTCTCGGTCCGGTAGTCCTGACCGATGTTGAACCCGAACGGGTCGTTGCACGCCGCCGCCGACGGTTTCGACGGGGGGATGACGGTTTTCGGCGAGTACGTGGCGATGACGGCGCGAATCCGGGCGTCGAGTTCGGTGAGCTGCCGCTCGGCGGTTTCCAGGTCCGGGCGGTCGTTGATCTGCCGCTGCAGGCGATCAAGTTCGCTCTTCTCCGGGGCGGCGTAGGGGTTGAACGTGTTCGGTTTGATACAGCCCGACAGCGCCAGTGCGGCCAGCAGGATCAGGGCAGCGGAAACGAGTTTGTTCATCATCGGCCTATGGATGGTAATTCGGGTTCGGCATCAGACCGCGCGGTCCCATGATGACGGGCTTGGGCGGGTCGGCCGGCGGGGAGATGGTGTCCTGCGGGAGCCCGGCGAGGACGGCAGCGAGGTTATAGGCGCTCGTGCGTAACTGTCCGTTGTCACCGTCGCGGGCGTATTCGGAGTGACCGTAGGCGCGTTCGTGCCACTGGTTGTCACCGATCGTGCCGCCCGGCGCATGCCCCGAATACGCGGACAACTCGGTGAAGCCCGGGATGTCCTTGAGCGGTGGACCGAAGTTGTGGGTGGCCGCGATGCTTCCCGGGACGCCGTCGTTGACGCCGTCGATGAAGAAGGCATGCCCTTGTTGGACGCCCAATTGGGATGCGTTCGACAGCTCGCCACCGGGGGAGCCGTAGAGAACGACGTCATCGACCGGGGCACCCTGTTGCAGCGCGAGGCTGGTGGTCAGGGATCCATAGGAATGGCCGAAGGCGGTGATGTGTTGATCGGCGACGTTCGTGGTCGCGTCGAGACCCTTGTAGAAATGGTTCAGGGAGACCGCGCCGCCCTTGGCCAGGGACTCGCCGGCGACGTCGAGGTTCATGCCCGGCGCCTCGTAGCCCAGCCAGGCGATCGACGCGACGGCATCGGGGTGCAGTGAGCCGAGATTGTTCTGCCGCAGTATCACCGCTTCGTCGTGCTGGGCGATGGCTTCCCGCGTCATCGCGTCGACACTGCCACGCACAGTGGTGGTCATGCCGCCGACCGTGACGCCGACACGCTCGGCATTGTCGACGTCGCCCTTGGCGATCGCGGCCAGGACGGTGTTCTGGTTCGAGGTGGTGTCGAGCAGTAGCAGCCCGACATCGGGATGCGCCTTGAGGGTCTTCTGCAGGGCGAGGAGGTCGGCGAGCTTGTTCGTGGCGGCGTCACGCTGATCCAGTTGCGCCCGAGAGGGTTTGGCCGGGTGCCCCAGCGCCGCCAGGGTCGCTTGGGCCTTCTCGATCTCGCCCGGCAGGCGGGCCGCGTTGACCGCTTCGCGGACCGGTGACGGGATGCCGTCGAGCGCGCCGATGTCAGCGGCGTGGATCTGCTTCTCGGCCTCCTGCTGCGCCGGGGTCAGCGAGTTCCACCACTTGGTGACGTCCTTGGGGTCGCTGGCAGGCGCGGGCGGGTCGGGCACGGTGCCGGCCGGTGTCGGGGGGATCGCCAGGTCTCCGTCGGCCATGTTGATCGCCGTGGCGAGCTCGGTGTCGACCTGGTTGGCCTCGGCGATCACGCTCTCCAGTTTGGTGACGATGCGCGGGATCCATTCCTGCTGCTCGCGGCGCCCGTGGGTGGCATGGGGGATCGGTGACACGGTCCCGGTCACGGGGTCGACGTCCAGGCCGTGGGCCTCGGCTTCGTTCTTCACGTTCTGCAGGTCAGCTTTGACCTTGTCGATGTCGTCAGCGGCCTTGGCGGCGGCAGCGGCGACCGCGGCCGCTTCGTCGCCGTGGGCGTCGAGATCTCGGCGGGTCGTGGAGATGGCGTGGTGGGCGGCCTCGGCGGCTTCGCCCTGCCAGTCGCCGAACACCGCCAGGGCGCCCAGACCCTGGGAGACATCGGAGGTGACCTGGGCACGCTGACCGGCGGCGTGGAACACCTCACGCACGGAGTCGGGGTTCCATCGCTCGATGTCCGCGATGGTCAACGACATCGTGGGGCCTACTCTGCGGTCGGGGCGGCCGCGTCACCGTCGGCGGCGACGGCCTCCATCACCTGCACGCGGCCCTCCTCGAACGAGGTGAAACGGATCGCGGCGTCCTGCAATCCCTGCGCGTGGCCGCTCATCCGGTCCAGCAAGGCACTCGAGGTCTGGGCCCAGGCGTCGAGTCGGGCGGCCAAGGCCGCCGCCGAGCTGCCCTGCCAGCCGGCCTCGGCTGCCGCGATCCGGGCATCGGACTGCTGGTGCCCCGCCGCGAGGGTCTCGCCGTGCCCCGTCACATCAACCGCCGAGGACGCCACGTCCTCTACGTTCACCTGCAGTACCACAGCAAACCGTCCATCGTTCCAGAAAATGTCCTGAACACTCATTGGACATGATACGAGAGGACTGACAGTTACTCATAACCACGCGTCACCGCGCGCTAGCGGGCCGCAGTCACCGCGTCCGCGATCGCCCGGTCGGACGTCCCGGTGAACTCTTTGGCGGCGACGACGCACACCGCGCCGACAACGGTTCCCGCGGCCAACGCCACCAGGAACCACAGCAGGTTGCCGATCGCGAAGAACACGAAGATACCGCCGTGCGGCGCGCGCAGGGTCACGTCGAACGCCATGACCAGCGCACCGGTCACGGCGCCGCCGGCCATCATCGACGGGATCACCCGCAGTGGATCGGCCGCCGCGAACGGGATCGCGCCCTCGGAGATGAACGATGCACCGAGAAGCCATGCGGCCCGACCATTTTCGCGTTCTGGCTCGCTGAACAACCCGGGGCGAACCGTGGTCGCCAGCGCCATTGCCAGCGGCGGCACCATCCCGGCCGCCATGACCGCCGCCATGATGCGCAGCGAGGCGACATCGGTGGTCGAGAGGCCGGCTACGGCGAATGCGTAGGCCGCCTTGTTCACGGGGCCGCCGAGGTCGAAGCACATCATCAGGCCCAGGATGATGCCGAGCAGGATCACCGAACCGCCCGTCATTCCGTTGAGCCAATTGGTCAGCCCGGTGGTGATCGCGGCCAGTGGGCGGCCCAGCAGCAGGAACATCAGCAGGCCGACGATGAGGGAGGCGCCGAGCGGGATGATCACGACCGGCATCAGGCCCCGGAACCATTGCGGCACCGACCATTTGCTGATCCACAGTGCCGCGAAGCCGGCGATCAGGCCGCCGACGATACCGCCGATGAAGCCGCCGCCGACGAAAACGGCCACCGCGCCGGCGGTGAAGCCGGGGGCGATACCGGGCCGGTCGGCGATGGCGAACGAGATGTAGCCGGCCAGGGCCGGTACCAGGAAGCCGAATGCCAGTCCGCCGAGGGTGAACAGCACCGCCCCGAGATACTGGGTGAACCCACCCGGTGGCAGGTTGGTCAGCGAGTTGGTGGTGGCGATGATGTGGGCCAGCGAGTCGGTCTTGCCCTCGGGCTTGTTGGCGATGTCGTAGCCGGCGAACAGGAAGCCCAGCGCGATCAGCAGACCACCGGCGGCCACGAACGGGATCATGTAGCTCACACCGGTGAGCAGGATCTGCCGGATGCGGGTGCCCCAGCCGACGTCGGACGATCCCTGGCTCTCCGCCGTTGCCGCGGCGGAACCCTCGACGCGCGCGGCGTTCGGATTATCGGCTGCGGCAACAGCTTCGGCGATCATGGTGTCCGGCTCGTTGATGGCGCGCTTGACGCCCGAGGCGATCACCGGTTTGCCGGCGAACCGGCCGCGGTCCTTGACCCCGACGTCGGTGGCGAAGATGACCGCGTCGGCGCCGGCGATGGTGGCCGCCGACACGGGGGTGCTGCCCGAGGAGCCCTGGGTTTCGACGATCAGGTTGATCCCGGCGCGTTCGGCGGCCAGCTTCAGCGCGTCGGCGGCCATGTAGGTGTGCGCGATGCCGGTGGGGCAGGCGGTGATCGCCACGATGGACTTCTGTTGGGCGGCGGCCGGTGCGGGCGCGGCGGCCGGGGCCGCGGCCGGAGCGGGGTTGACCACGCCGTCGACCAGGCCGACCACCTCGTCGGTGGAGGCCGCCGCCCGCAGGGAGGCCACGAACTCCGGGCGCACCAGCGCGCGGGCCAGGCTGGACAGCAGCTTCATGTGTTCGGCGCCACCGGATTCCGGTGCCGCGATGAGGAACACCAGGTCCGCCGGGCCGTCGGGGGCACCGAAGTCGACGCGCGGGTTCAGCCGCGCGAAGCCGATGGTCGGGGTGTCGACGTAGGGGGAGCGGCAGTGCGGGATGGCGATGCCGCCGGGCAGGCCGGTGGCCGACTGGCCCTCGCGGGTCATCGCCGCGGCGGTCAGGCCGGCGGCGTCGCTTGCGCGTCCGGCGGCGGCGAGCGTGGTGGCCAGCCGGCCGATCACGGCTTCCTTGTCGGCGCCGGCGTCGACATCGAGCAGCACCAGATCGGGTGTGGTCACGGACTCTGATGGTTCGGTCATATCGGACACTCTCTTCGGAATCGTTCGGGTGGAATGGTTTTCAGGGAACGGACGTGACGTCGACGGCGTCGAGCTGTAATTCGGCGGGTGAGGGCAGCGCCGAGCCCGGCAGCGCCGCGGCGGCACTGCCGTAGGCGACCGCCATCCGCAGCCGCTCGGCGGGGTCGGCGCCGGCCACGTCGGCCCGGACGTAGCCGGCCAGCGACGAGTCGCCGGCGCCCACCGTGCTGCGCGGGGTGATCGGCGGCGGGGTGGCCAGCCAGGCCCCGTGGGAGTCGACCAGCACCGCGCCGGCGGCGCCCAGGGTGGCCAGCACGCCGCCGACACCGCGGCCGATGAGGTCGCGCGCCGCGGCCACTACGGGTGCCGGATCACCCTGCTGGACAGAGGATTCCAGCTCCGCCGCGGATCGGCCGGACAGCCCCGCCAGCTCCTCGGAGTTGGGCTTGATCAGATCCGGCGCGGCCCGGTCGAACGCCGCCGCCAGGGCGGTGAGCGGGCCTTCGGAGGTGTCGACGGCGACCCGGCAGTCCAGTGTGCGCAGCCGCGCGACGATGCCCGCGTACCAGTCGTCGGGCACACCGGGCGGCAGCGATCCGGACAGCACCACCCAACTCGCGGCGGCGGCACGGTCCAGGACCGCCGCGGAAAGCGCATCCAGTTCGGCACCGTCGAGCCGCGCGCCGGGCTCGTTGAGTTTCGTGGTGGTGCCGTCGGGTTCGGTGATGGTCAGGTTGGTGCGGACGGGACCCCGGACGGGGACCGGAGCCGCCGGTACGCCGGCACCGGTCAGCAGCGTCAGGAACGGGTCGGCCGGCGCGGCCGGCAGCACGGCGAGCGCGTCGAGGCCGGCCAGGGTGAGGGCGCGGGCCACGTTGACCCCTTTGCCGCCGGGTTCGCTGAACACCGACGAAACCCGGTGCACCGCACCGCGGGTCAGCGCGGAGGACAGGGTGACGGTGCGGTCGGTGCTGGGGTTGGGGGTGACGGTGACGATCACGAGGGCTCCTCCGGGGCCGGGGCGATGACGACCTCGACGCCGTTCGCGGTCAACTCGGCACGGTCGGCACCGGTGATCTCGCTGTCGGTGACGACTGTGTCGACCTTGGTGATGGGCGCGAAGCTCACGAACTCCTCCTGACCGATCTTGGATGAATCAGCCACTGCAACAACATAATTGGAGCAATCGACCATGGCCCGTTTGACGGCGGCCTCCTCGCTGTCCGGGGTCGACAGGCCGTGGCGGACCGTGATGCCGTTGGTCCCGATGAAGGCGACGTCGACCCGCATCGTCTCCAGTGCCCGGAGCGTCTGCTCGCCGACGGCGGCCTGGGTCAACCCGCGGACCCGGCCGCCGAGCAGTTGCAGGTTCACCGTCGGCAGCGCGGATACCCGCGCGGCGATGGGCACCGAGTTCGTCACGACCGTCAGGTCGCGGTCGGTGGGCAGCAGCGCGGCCACTCGCGCCGTGGTGGTTCCGGCGTCGAACAGCACGCTGCAGCCGCTGAGCGGAAAGAAGTCGACGGCGGCACGGGCGATGGCGTCCTTATACGCGGTGCGGGTGGCGTCCCGTTCGACGACGCCGGACTCGACGACGTGCAGCGCCCGGGTGGGCACCGCCCCACCGTGCACGCGGCGCAGCAGCCCGGCCCGGTCGAGGATGGCGAGATCCCGGCGGACGGTCTCGGTGGTCACCGCGTAGGTCTCGGCGAGTTCGGCGACGGAGGCACGGCCGCGGGACATCACCAGAGAGGCGATGGCCTGCTGACGTTCCTCGGGGTACACGGGGCTCCAACTTTGTGGGTTTTCATGTGGGATCTGGTGCGTGGTTATGTTGTTTTATGTGGTTTTACGCTTATTCATGTGGAGTTGTCAAGGATTTATGTAACCTGCTTCACATGACTGCTTCCGCGCCCGCATCCCGAGTCAGTAGCTCCGGCACCGTTCTCACCGGGGTTCCGGTCGTCCCCGGAGTCGCATACGGGCCGGTCATCAGGCCCGGCCGGCACCCGGTCCTCGACACCGTGGCGTCGGCTCCCGACGTCGCCGAGGCCGACCGCGACGCCGAGGCGGCGCGGTTCCAGGCCGCCGCGGCCGGCGTCGCCGACCGGCTGCGGGACCGTGCCGCGCATTCGACCGGATCGGCGGCGGAGGTCCTGGCGGCGACGGCGCAGCTGGCCCAGGACCGGGCCTGGCTGGGCGAGGCCGAGAAGCGGATCAAGTCGGGCACGCCCGCGGTCCGGGCGACCGCCGAAGCGGTGGCCAAGTTCGCCGAGATGTTCACCAAGATGGGCGGTTTGATGGCCGAACGGGTGACCGACCTGCAGGACATCCGCGACCGCGTCATCGCCGAGTTGGCCGGGCTGCCCGAACCGGGCGTCCCCACGCCCGACGTCCCCTCGATCCTGTGCGCCGAGGATCTCGCGCCCGCGGACACCGCGGGTCTGGACCCGGCGCTGATCATCGGACTCGCGACCACGCTGGGCGGTCCGACGAGCCACACCGCGATCATCGCCCGGCAGCTGGCCATCCCGTGCGTGGTCGCGACCTCCGGACTCGACGACGTCGCCGCCGGTGCGATGGTGCTGATCGACGGGGTGCGGGGCACCGTGGCGGTCGGGCCGGATGCCGCCGGCGCCACCGCGGCGGTCGAGGCCGCGCAGCGGGCGGCCGCCGCGGCGGCCAGCTGGTCCGGTCCGGGAGCCACCAAAGACGGTGCGGCCGTGCAGATCCTGGCCAATGTGCAGGACGGAGCCGCGGCGAAGGTGGCAGCGCGGGCGCCGGTCGAAGGCGTCGGGCTGTTCCGCACCGAACTCTGCTTCCTCAACCGCGAGACGGAACCGACCGTCGAGGAGCAGGCGCAGATCTACGCCGAGGTGCTCGAACCGTTCGCGGGCCGCAAGGTCGTGGTGCGCACCCTGGACGCCGGTTCGGACAAACCCCTGAAGTTCGCCAACAGCCCGGATGAGGCCAACCCGGCCCTCGGCGTGCGGGGTATCCGGACCTCGTTCAACAACCGGGCGCTGCTCGAAAACCAGCTCGCCGGGATCGCCGCGGCCGCCGAACGCACCGGGGTGCGGCCGTGGGTGATGGCCCCGATGATCGCCACCCCCGACGAGGCGCGGGACTTCGCCGGGAAGGTGCGCGCTCACGACCTGAGCCCCGGGGTGATGATCGAGGTGCCCGCGGCCGCACTGCTGGCCGACCGCATCCTCGAGCAGGTCGACTTCGTGTCGATCGGCACCAACGACCTCGCGCAGTACACGATGGCCGCCGACCGGATGTCGGCCGAATTGGCCACGCTGACCGATCCGTGGCAACCGGGCGTGCTCACGTTGATCGGGATGACCGGCCGCGCCGGTCAGGCCGTGGGCAAGCCGGTCGGGGTGTGCGGTGAGGCGGCCGCCGATCCGCTGCTGGCCTGCGTGCTCGTCGGGCTGGGCGTGACGTCGCTGTCGGCGGCATCGGCGGCGGTCACCGCCGTCGGCGCCAAGGTGGCCTCGGTGACGGCCGACCAGTGCCGGGATGCCGCCGACGCGGTCCTGAGAACCGCCAGCAGTGCCGAGGCCAGGGCCGCGGCGCTGGACATCCTCGGCTGAGGGGAATAATCGGACCGCAGTCCGGTTATATCGGGTAGCTCAATCAACCAGGAGGTACCCGATGCCCGCCATCACCGTCGATTCCCGAACCGCACTGACCCTGCCGCGGCTGTCCGACCCCGCGCCGAACGAGACCGAGCGGCCCGTGCGGTCGGTGACCACCGGCCCGCGCGGTTACGAGGGTGAAGGCTTTCCCGTCGTGCGCGCGTTCGGCGGCGCGCCCGCCGCCGAGCTCGATCCATTCGTCCACATGGACCAGATGGGTGAGGTCGAGTACCTGCCGGGTGAACCGCGCGGCACCGACTGGCATCCGCACCGCGGCTTCGAGACCGTCACGTACATGATCGACGGGCGGTTCGCCCATCAGGATTCGCACGGCGGCGGCGGTCTGATCACCGACGGCGCCACGCAGTGGATGACGGCCGGCTCGGGCATCCTGCATATCGAGACCCCGCCGGCCGAGCTGGTGGAAAGCGGCGGGGTGTTCCACGGCATCCAGCTGTGGGTCAACCTGCCCAAAGCGGACAAGTTCGCCGCGCCGAAGTATCAGGCCATCGAGGGCGACGCGGTGGCGTTGGTGTCCTCGCCGGACGGTGGCGCGCTGGTGCGCATCATCGCCGGTGACATCGGTGGACACGCCGGGCCCGGGGCCACCCACACCCCGATCACGTTGGCGCACGCCACCATCGAGCCCGGTGCCGAGTTGAACCTGCCGTGGAACCGGGACTTCAACGCGCTGGTCTACGTGCTGTCCGGGCGCGGCACCGTCGGGCCCGTCAAGTACCCGATCCAGCAGGGACAGCTGGCCGTGCTCGGCTCCGGCGACCGGATCACCGTCGCCGCCGCCGGCGCGCAGGACGCCAACCGGCCGGCGCTCGAGGTGCTGCTGTTGGGTGGCCGGCCGATCCGGGAACCCGTCTTCCAGTACGGGCCGTTCGTGATGAACTCCAAAGCCGAGGTGATCGAGGCGATGGAGGACTTCAACGCGGGCCGGTTCGGCGCCATCCCGGCCAATGCCCTTCGGCCGCACCGCGTTCGGGGCTAGCCGGGCTCGCCGGGGAATCCAGGCAGCGGTCACTGCGACGTTGTTCGAGTCGATATCGCAGAGAGCGCTGTCTAGATCGGCGCCGGGTAGAGCAACTCGAGTTCGCCGAGGTTGGCCGCCACCGTCACCAGGGGCAGCGCGTCTGCCACCGGGTGCTCGGTGGCGGCCGCCTCGGCGCGCAGCGCGATGACGAAGTGCTCGGTGATGAGGACGCCGGCGATCGGCGCGCTGGTGCGCCCGGACATCCGGTCGCACACGATGGCCGCGTGCGCGTCGAGGACCGTGCGGGTGTTCGGGTAGGACCCGGGAGTCGGCGGCCCCGGAATGTCGGCGATCAGATCGGCCGCCGCGCGCAGTTTGGCGGCGCGGTTGGCCTTGCGCACCAACGGGGCGCGGTGGTCGGCGGCGGCTCCGCTCTCCGAAAGGTATTGGCGGATGGCGTCATCCACGGTCCGGGCCGCGGTCAGCGCGCGGTAACTCAGTTCCTCGACCACGGTCGCGGACCCGCCGTGCGTGATCCGTAAGACCGCCGCCCGCAGGTACTCGGTGCCGACCTCGAAGGCCGAGCGGATGGCCGTCGACACCGCGGCGCCGGACCCGCGCGGCCACAGCAGCAGCGAGACCACGATGCCCACCGCGCCGCCGACGATGATGTCCTCGATCCGGACCAGCCCGACCCGCCAGCCGCTCGGGTGGATCAGGTTGAACACGATCAGCACCAGCATCGTGAAGGCCGCCTGGCCGGCCGTGAAGGACCAGACGTCCGGGACGAAGGCGGCCAGGAACGCCACCACCGGAAGGACGCTCCACAGCACCACCGGGTTCACCCCGATCAGTTCGATGAGCACAATGCCGATGACGAATCCAAGTGTCGTGCCGAGCACCGCGCGGAGCACCTTGGTGCCGGTGCTCAAAGCGCTCGAGCGCAACACCGACATCGCCGCCAGCACCACCCAGAAGCCGTGCTGCACCGGGAACAGATGCGTGACCGCGACCGCCAGGGCGAGCCCGAGCCCGGTACGCACGCTGTTGCGGACGACCACCGCGCGGGTCGCCAGATATCCCGACGTGATGTGGGCGACCGCCTGGGTCTCCGACAGCACGCGGGCGGCGGCACCCGTCTCGGGCAGTTCGCGGCCCAGCACGCGTTTGAGCACCGGCCGGGCGTCGGCGGCCGCGGCCCCGGCGATCACCCGGCCGGTGATCGCGACCGTCGCCCCGAAGGTCCGGCGGTCCAGCAGTCGCTGGCCCACGGTGATGGCGGCGGCGTCATCCGGTTCGCCGAGGAGTTCGGCGATGTCCTCGCGGTAGCGGCCCTGCGCCACCGCCCGCAGGTCGGTCAGCGCCCGGTCGAGCCCGGCCCGGTCGGGCGCGCGGTCGGCCACCCGGGCCACGCGCAGCAGCCGGGCGCAGGCGGTCAGGACGCGCACGGCGGGATCCCGGATCTCCCCCAGCCGGGCGGCGGTCTCGTCGGTGACCCGGTCGCACAGCCAACCGAGGTCGTCGACGACGCGCACCAGCGCGCGGCTGCCGGCGGTCAGGCCCACCGGCCGGTATTCGCTGTTGACGTAGTTGGCGAACAACGCATTCATCGCGGAGTTGACCTCGTTGCCGCCGGACCGTCCCGTCAGTCGCTGTGCCAGCACCTGGCAGACCCGGGCCGCATGCCGGCGCAGGTCGTCGTGATGACGCGGGGGCAGCAGGAACAGGGCGGCCGGCACGGCGACGGCGACCGCGATGCACCAGCCCAGCAGGCGTTCGGGAATGGGGCCGGGTGGCGTGCACACGGTCAGGACGAACGGCATCAGGGTGGCCCGGCGCGCCGCGGCGATCGCGGTGCTCAACACACCGGCGAAGGTGACGGCGGCGCCGAGGACGAACATCGACGTCACCGCCAGCCACGGGACGGGGGAGATCAGCGTCCCCAGCACGATCAACGCGGCGCCGGCCGACGCGAGACCGGCATAGGCCACCGCCCGGCCGCCGCGGTTGCCCGGGAAGTCGACGATCACCAGCAGTGCGACCGAGCCGAAGATCGCGAACAGCGGCGTCTGGCCGGTGCCGAACAGGAATCCGACGGCCGCGGCGACCGGAAGTGTGATGCCCGCCCGGGCCGCCCGGCGCACCGCGTCCAGCTCGGGATCCCGAGCCTCGAGCCAGTCCAGCAGGTGCCGGGCTGTCATCGCGGCGACGGCGGCGATGGCATCAGGGCGGAGGTGCCTTCGGCGAGGCCGCCGCGAACCGACCCGAGTCCAGGGCGTCGAGCAGTTGTTCGACCATCCAGGTCAGGCCGCCCTTGTCCGGCGGGCGGGTGGACTGCTCATATCCCACCAGCAGGTACAGCGACCAGCCCGCGAACAACTCGGCCTGCCGCTCGTCGTGCAGGATCTCCAACGCGGATTCCCGCAGGATCTCGAAGCGCAATTCGTCGATCTCGACCTGGACGGCCCAGACCTTGGGGTCCAGGGCGCTCCACACCCGGACGGCGGCCTCGGCGCCGTGCGGCAACGCCAGACCGATGTCGAAGATCGCGTCGATGCGCCGGCGCGGATCCGGCATGGCGCGCAGCTGGGCGACGCGCTCCCGGGTGGCCGCCGGCAGCCACTGCTCGATGAGCTCGCCGGTGTAGGCCGACCAACTGGGGAAATAGTGGTAGAAGGAGCCACTGGTGACGCCCAGCCGACGACATACCTCGGCCAGCTTCAGGCCGCCGTAGCCGCGGTCGGCGAGCACATCGAGGCCCGTCTCGAAGTACGCCTCCCGGCTCGCGACCGTCACCATAGCCAGCAACGATAATTCGATGTGACGTCGACCCGCTGAACGGGGGTGCGGATCCCGGTCATGGCAGACTCATGGGGTGCCGCAGACCGGGAAGCGGGGGCCCGGCCGCCCGCCAGCCGCCCAGGCCGGAGATACCCGGGACCGCATCTTGCGTGCGGCCCGCGAGGTGTTCAGCGAATTGGGTTACGACGCCGCGACGTTCCAGGCCATCGCCGAGCGCTCCGATTTGACCCGGCCGGCGATCAATCACTACTTCGGGTCGAAGAAGCTGCTCTACGACGAGGTCGTCGAACAGACCAACACCCTGGTGGTCGCTGCCGGCGCCGAACGCGCCCAGGCGGCGACGACGCTGGTCGGCCGGTTGGAGGCGTTCATCGGCGCCGCGGTGCAGGCGGATTCGCAGGACCGCTCCGCGGCGGCGTTCCTGGTCACCGCGGTGCTGGAGGCGCAACGGCATCCCGAGCTCAACCGGAGTCAGAACGACGCCCTGGAGAACTCCCGGCTGTTCGTGACGTGGGCGGTCACCGAGGCGATCGACTCGGGTGAGCTGTCCGTCGGCACCGACGTCGAGGCGGTGGTCGAGATGTTGGTGGCGGTGCTGTGGGGGATGGGCTTCTACGCCGGCTTCGTCGGCGGCCACGAGCAGCTGGAACGCATCACCGCGCAGCTGCGGCTGTTACTGGAACAGCGGCTCTGGGAGTTCCGGCCCGACCATTAGGTAGCATAGCTATCAAATGTGTTCGGGCCGATGGCCCGCGATGTGAGGAGCCCCGATGAGAAGCCCTATGTCAAGCCGCCTCGTTTTGGGTGAGGAGGCGTTGGAGTGCGCGGTGTTTGGTGGGGTCGTAGGCGAGGTTGTCGTGCCAGCAGTGCCAGATGATGTGCAGCCAGGCGCGGGCGAGGATGCGTACGGCGTGGGGATGGTCGTGGCCGCGGGCGCGGGCGCGGTCGTAGAGGTCGGCGGCCCAGGGGTTGACCAGGCGGGTGTCGGCGGCGAAGTCGGTGATGGCGTCGCGGAGTTGTTTGTCGCAGGCCCAGCGGAATCCGACGATTCGGGATTTGCCGGATTGGCGGGTCGAGGGGGCCGCGCCGGCCAGGCAGGTCAGCGATTCGGGGGTGGGGAATCGGGCTCGGCAGTCGCCGATCTCGGCCAGCAGGCGGGCCGCGCGGACGCGGCCGGCCCGCGGCAGGGACACGAAGATGTGGCTGTCGGCGTGGGCGTTGAGTTGTGTCTCGATCTGGGTCGAGAGCGCTTTGATCTGGGCGACCAGGGTGCCCAGCAGGGCGACGTAGCTGGCGGTGATGTGGGCCTGGGCGATGCCGTGGACGCCGGCGGCGCCTCGTGGGGCGGTCAGGATGCGCTGGTGCAGCACGGTGGGGTCGACCTTGCCGGAGTAGCTTTGTTTGGCCAGCCAGTCGCCGAGCCGTTTGGGGGTCAGCCAGTCGATCTTGTCCTGGGTGTCGAACCGGGTCAGGAACGCCAGGCTGATCGCGGAGTCGATGTCCTTGAACAATCCGACGACGGCGGGCAGCACGTTGCGCAGGTGGGCGCGGAGCTGATTGGCAACGGCCACACGATGATTCACCAAATCCTTACGGGCGCGGCAGGCACGCCGCAGGGCGACGGTGGCGTCGGTGTCGGGGACCAGCGCCCGCAGGCGGGCCCGATCGGTGCGCAAGGTATCAGCGAGCACGTAGGCGTCGAAGCGGTCGTCCTTGTTGCCGGCCGAGCCGTAACGACCGCGCAGGTTCTTGACCTGATTCGGAGAGATCACGACCACCGTCAACCCAGCGGCCAGCAGGGCGTCGACGACGGGCCCGTCGGGACGTTCGATGGCGACCTCACCGACACCGTGGTGGCGCAGGAAAGCGATGAGCTCGCGCAATCCAGGCGCGCTATGAGTCACCGTGGCTCGGCCCAGTTCGAGGCCCCGGTCATCGACGACGCTGACGGCGTGGTCGTCTCGGGCCCAGTCCAGGCCAGCGGTCACACCGCAGGGCGGTCCCGGCGGCAGGGTGGTTTCGGTAGGGGTAGTGCTGGCAGACTTCACGTCAGCCTCCTCGCTGCTAGACCCAGTGGGGAGGCACCCATCTTCTCCGGTGCCGCTGGCGCCGGGACGTGGCTGCCGGTTCGCTCACTGATCGGCGCTCGCAGCCACACGTGGCATTGGCGCTCAGCCCTATCGACGGTCGACACGCCCCGGGCAACCACCAGGGCCTGCAGATCTCATCGTGGACATCAACCGTGTCAAGCGAGCAGGGCAGTGACCTGGTGGCACCTCGGGTGCATCAACGCTCCATCCAGAAGCGATGACCTCCGGAAGGTAGTCCAGTGAGCAGCCTGCGAACCGACGACGACACCTGGGACATCGCCACCAGCGTCGGAAGCACGGCGGCGCTCGTCGCCGCGGCCCGCGCCGCCGAGACCGAGCTGGCCGAGCCG